>ENA-OWOC01000213-OWOC01000213.1-gut-metagenome-genome-assembly--contig:-NODE-213-length-21693-cov-6.154330_pt1 | contig 21693 bp, 20 predicted proteins | sample MGYA00248245_ERZ651791 | MGnify/ENA primary metagenome ERZ651791 (study PRJEB26908, sample SAMEA4031703) | gut metagenome | biome: gut; feature: normal infant; material: stool | place: China | collected 2015...
TTTATTGTAGATTTCCCTTAAAATCAAGGTTTTTTAAAGAATTTTGACATAAAAAATAGGTAGTATTTGACACTACCGTTCAGAAGAAGGAGGTTTTTTTATGAAGAAAGTATTGGCGTGGGGCCTTGCTCTTATGATGGCAGGATCTTTGATTGGCTGTTCCCAGTCGGACAGTGGTTCTACTTCCGCAGCTGCTACAGAGGGCGGCAGCGAGGCGGCCAGCGTTTCAGCGGATGCCGCTTCCGGCGATGTGTTTACCCTGGGACTGATCGCTCCCTTATCCGGTTCTTCCGCAGTTTCCGGACAGATTCTGCAGAACGCTACGGAGATGGCGGTAAATGAAATCAATGAGGCAGGCGGAATCAACGGCGAGATTCAGATTAATCTGGTACCGGTGGACGACGAGGGCGTTCCCGCGAACTCCGTTACCGCTATGCAGCGTCTGGTAGAGCAGGATCAGGTGAATGCAGTAATCGGTTCTCAGCCTTCCTCCTGCACCATGGCAAATATGGAAATCACCCAGGCGGCGAAGATCCCGCAGATTACCCCCGCTTCCTCCAACCCCGGCGTTACGGAGAGCGGAAATCCCTTCATCTATCAGATGACTGCAACAGACGAGCTTCACATGCGCAACGTCATGCAGTATATGGCTGAGGAAAACGGAGCAAAGACCTTTGCAATCCTTTACGAGTCCTCCGACTTCGGAACCGGCGGATACCGGATTGCCGGCGAGCTGTGCGGAGAGTTTGGCCTGGAAATGGTAGCCAACGAGGTTTACAACGCAGGCGATACGGACTTCTCCGTAGCATTGAGCAACATGCAGAGCGCAAATCCTGATTTCCTTATTTTCTGGGGCTATCACACTGAGGTAGCAATGATCTGCAATCAGATGGTTCAGTACGGAATCGATATCCCGGTCATCGGACAGGGCTACAACTCTCCTGAGCTGACCAACCTGGGCGGCGCGGCTGTAAACGGAATCATGATCAGCACCGCATTCGACGCAGCAAATCCGGATGAGAAGGTACAGGAATTTGACAAGAAGTACAACGAGCTGTACGGCGGAGGTTATGACCAGAACGCGCCTCAGTCCTACGACGCCGTTTATGTCATCAAGGATGCGGTAGAGCGCTGCATCGCCGACGGAAAAGACTGGACCGATGGAGAAACCTTAAACAGCTACATTTCTTCCACCAACTGGGACGGTGTAACCGGCGTTACCACGTTTGACGAAACCGGACGTATGGATAAAGAACTTCTGATTATCCAGATTGAGGACGGCGAGCACGTAATTATCAAAGGCTAATGGGGCTTCAGGCCCCTTGGCCTGATAAAGAAAAGGAGGCGGCAGAATGCTTTTTCAGCAGGTATTAAACGGTCTGACCAACGGAAGCCTGTATGCCCTGATGGCAGTGGGCGTTACCATGGTTTATAAATCCCTGGGAATGCTGAATTTCGCACACGGCGATGTAATGATGGTAGGAACCTTTATTACACTGACCTTTACTCAGATGGGGATTCCTTTCTACGCAGCGATTGTAATGGGAATCGCCAGCGCGGCTATTCTGGGATTTTTGCTGGAGCGGATTATCCTCCGCAAGGTTAAATTTTCTTCTTTCGTCAATCTGCTGATTGCCACCGTTGGCGTATCCTATGTGCTGCGCAACACGGCTATGGTAATCTGGGGAACCAGCCCTCAGCTGTTTCCCAGCATGTTCCCGGCAAAGCTGATCCGGATTGGCAATTTCACCATCACACCTCAGAGTATCGGCATTATCCTGATTTCCCTGGCCCTGATTACAGGACTGCATATGTTCTTTACCAAGGTTAAAGTCGGAAAATGTATGCAGCTGGCAAACTCCGATCCGGAGGGCGCGGCTATGATGGGCGTAAATGTTACATACATGCGTTTCCTCACCTTTGGTATCAGCGCAGGCTTGGCGGCCATCGCCGGAATCATGATTGCTCCTCTGACCTACGCCAGAGTGGACATGAGCGCCACCATCGGTATGAAGGCCTTCGCGGCTGCGATTCTGGGAGGAATCGGAAACCTCTGGGGAGCACTTCTTGGAGGCGTTATCCTGGGAATCGTGGAGGCTCTTGGTTCTGCTTATATTTCGACGGCTTACAGAGATGCCTTTTCTTTCATCATCTTGTTTATCGTTCTCTTTGTGAAGCCTACAGGACTGTTGAACAAGAAGATTGAGAATAAACTGTAAAGGATGGGGAAATTATGGCAAAGACAAAAAGCAATCAATTACTGAAAATCCTGGTCGTTGCAGCGATTATTATCCTGATCCCGATACTGACTCCCAATATGTATATTATGCAGATAATCAATATGATCTGCATCTACATTATCCTTGGCATAGGCATCAACGTATTGACGGGCTTTACAGGACAGCTTTCCCTGGGCCAGGCGGCATTTTTTGGAATCGGAGCGTATACAACCGCTATTATGAATACCAGAGGCGGCATGCAGTTTTTCACCTGTCTCATCGGTTCCATGATTATTACAGGCATTGTAGGACTGATTTTGGCGGTTCCGGCTCTGAAGGTAAAGGGTTCTTATCTGGCTCTTCTGACCATGGGCTTCGGCGAGATTGTCCGGATCGTGATGATCAACTGGACTCCGGTCACCAACGGTACTTCCGGTATCCGCGGAATTGAAGCGCCGGTTATCTTCGGATATTCCTTTGATACCCTGAAAAAAGTATATTTCCTGATCATGGTGTTCGTGATTCTGGGACTGCTCTATGAAAATGTTCTGATTAAGACCAGAACCGGCCGGGCCTTTGTGGCGGTCCGCGAGGACAATGAGGCCGCAGAGCTTACGGGAATCAACGTAACCACCTACAAAATCCGCGCTTTCGTTCTCAGCGCAGTGTACTGCGGAATCGCAGGCTGCCTTTACGCAATGATGATTAAGTATGTAAGCCCGGATACATTTGTAAACAACACCTCCAACGTCATCCTGTGGACAGCAATCGTAGGCGGTTTCGGAACCGTAATCGGACCGGTATTCGGCGGCGTGGTTATGCAGGTTCTTCCGGAAGCCCTTCGTTTCCTGGGAGACTGGAGACTGGTGGTATACGGAATTATCCTTCTGATTGTAATTCTCCGATTCCCCGGCGGTCTGTATCCGTATATCGAGAAGTTCCTGGATAACTGGAAAGCAAAACGCGCAGCTGGGAAAATGATGGAAAAGGGGTAAGGTCAATGGCGATTCTGGAATTAAAAGACGTAACGAAAAAATTTGGCGGTCTGACCGCTGTGGACGGAGTCAATCTGAAAATCGAGGAAAATCAGATCAGCGCGCTGATCGGACCCAACGGCGCCGGAAAGACGACGGTGTTCAATATGATTACCGGAGCTTACCAGGTGACAAGCGGCGACGTTCTGTTTTATGGAGAGAGCTTAAAGGGCAAGAAGCCCCACCAGATTGTGGAAAAGGGAATTGCCAGAACCTTCCAGAATATCCGTCTGTTCAAGTCAGCTTCCGTTCTTGAAAATGTAATGACCGGATTTCACTGCAAGACAAAAACCGGTATGTTCAACGTAATTTTCCAGCCCGGCAAATGCCGCAGAGAGGAAGAGGAAACCCGTCAGAAATCCCTGGAAATCCTGCGTTTCCTGGGACTGGAAGGGGTGAAGGACCTGGAGGCCCGCAATATCCCCTACGGCCATCAGCGTCTTCTGGAGATCGGACGCGCCCTCGCGACCTCTCCGAAGCTTCTGCTTCTTGACGAGCCTGCTGCAGGCATGAACTCCGAGGAGAAAAAGGAACTGGTGGAAACCATCCGCAAAATTCGTGACACCTACCATCTGGCGGTTCTTCTGGTAGAGCACGATATGGAGCTGGTAATGGGAATCTCCGAGAATATTACGGTGATCAACTTCGGCCGCAAGATCGCCGATGGAAAGCCGGAGGAGATTCAGCACAACAACGATGTAATCGAAGCATATCTGGGAAGGAGTGATGATTAATATGGCAGAGACAATGTTAAAAATCACTGATCTTGTATCTTCCTATGGAAATATTAAAGCCTTAAAGGGGATCAGCATGGAGATCCAGAAAGGGGAAATCGTTTCCCTTCTGGGAGCCAACGGTGCCGGAAAATCCACTCTGATGAAATCCATTCTGGGAATGGTTCATGTGGAGAGCGGCAGCATCCAGTTTAAGGGCCAGGAGCTGATCGGCAAAAAGAGCCATGAGATTGTGCCTATGGGCATTTCCCTGGTTCCTGAGGGCAGAAAAATCTTCGTGGATGTATCCGTGGAAAAGAACCTGGAAATCGGAACCTTTTTCCGCAAGCGGGAAGCTTCAAGAGACAAGGAACTGCTGGACATGGTTTATTCCACCTTCCCCAGACTTTACGAGCGGCGCAGCCAGCTGGGCGGAACTCTTTCCGGAGGCGAGCAGCAGATGCTGGCCGTAGGACGGGCCATTATGTCCGATCCGCAGCTGATGATGCTGGATGAGCCCTCCATGGGACTGGCGCCTCTGGTAGTGGCGGAAGTGTTTAACGTAATCAAGAAGGTCCACGACATGGGAATTACGGTGCTTCTGGTGGAGCAGAACGCCAAGATGGCTTTGAAAATCAGCGACCGGGCTTATCTGATGAATACCGGTAAGATTGTGGTTTCCGGCACCGGTGATGAATTCCTGAAGGGCGATGTGCTTACCAGCGTCTACCTGGGCGGCGGACAGAAAGGATAAGCGATGAAACTGGAAAATATTAAACTGAATCTTGACACGGAACTTGTGTTAAATGTAGGAGACCCTATTGGCAAGACCAATGCCCCCCGCTGTTACAATAAGCTGTTTGAGCTTCTGAATATGAACGCCATCATGCTTCCCTGCGAGATAAAAAAAGGAGAGCTGCCTCAGCTTCTGGAGGCCTGCAAGCTGATGGGAATTCACTATCTGTGTCCCACCATGCCCCACAAGGGAGATTTTGTGGATCTGCTGGACGATGTGGATGAGACCTCCAGGCTGTTCCATTCCGTCAACGCCATCCGAATCGATGAGAACGGAAGCCATGGAGCAGGAATGGACGGAAAAGGCGCAGTGAGAGCTCTTCTGGACGGCGGCGCAAAGCTCTCCGGAACAAACGCGCTGCTCTACGGCGCAGGCGGAATCGCCGGCGTGGTGGCCTATGAGCTGTCCTGCCAGAACGTGAAGAAGATCTATATTGCAAACAGGACCCCTGAAAAGGCAGAGGCCATTGCCAAGGTTTTGCGGGAGCATACGGCGGCTCAGGCGGAGGTCATCGGCACCGATGCCGCTTCCCTGGACCGGGCGGCTGAAGACTGCGAGCTTTTTGCAAATCTGACGCCTCTTGGAATGAAGGGATTTCCTTACCAGCACGATTATCTGGGCTTTATTGACCGGCTGCCGGGGACCGCCACCGTATTTGACTGCATCATCAATCCTCCGGAGTCGGAGACAATCGCTGCGGCCAAGAAAAACGGCTTAAATACCGTACCGGGCATGTATATGCTGGTAGCGCAGATGGATGTGATCTTTGATTTCCTGTTCCAAAAGAAGATTACCCAGGCGGACAAGGAAGCCTGCATTGAGGAGCTTTGCAGCTACCTGGGCGTGGATAAGCCGTCCTGAGCTGTTACAATAAGGGGCGGGATTCCCGCCCCGGACAGTTAAATTTAGAAGAAAGCGGGTGTAAAATCATGATTCGAGTTTCCTACGAGGAGCTGTTTAATGAATTTAAGAGAGTCCTGGCAAGCCGGGGCTTTGAGGAGAAGATGGCGGCGGACGCTGCCACGGTGTTCGCCCAGAACAGCCTGGACGGCATCTACAGCCACGGAATCAACCGTTTCCCCAGAGTGGTATCCTACCTGGATAAGGGGGAGATCAAGCCAGAGAATGTGGCCACCTGTATCGACGCCCACGGAGCCATCGAGCGCTGGGACGGCCACCGGGGATTTGGCCCCTTAAACGCCAAGCGTGCCATGGACCGGGCCTGTGAACTGGCAAAGGAGTACGGGATCGGCCTGGTAGCTCTTGGAAACAACAACCACTGGATGAGAGGCGGCACCTACGGCTGGCAGGCCGCAGACCAGGGCTGCATCGGAATCTGCTGGTCCAACACCCAGCCCAACATGCCGGCCTGGGGAGGAAAGGACCGGAAGATCGGAAATAACCCCTTCATCTACGCAGTGCCCAAGTCCAACGGGGAGCATGTGGTGGTGGACTGCGCGGTATCCCAGTTCTCCTACGGAAAGATCGAGGAGGCAAAGCTTAAGGGCCAGCAGCTGCCGGTTCCGGGAGGCTACGACGAGGACGGCAACCTGACCACAGACCCGGCGGCCATTGAGAAGACCTGGAGAGTGCTGCCCATGGGTTACTGGAAGGGAAGCGGAGTGTCCATTCTTCTGGATCTGATCTCGACCGTGCTGACGGGTGCCAACTCCGTGCAGAAGATCGGAACCTTTGGGGATGAGGTTGGCTTATCTCAGATCATGATTGCCATTGATCCCGGAAAGTTCCAGAGCCCGAAGGTGACGGATGAGATTGTGGACGAGCTGGTGGCGGATATTCACTCCTCCGTGCCGGTTGCGGAGGGCGGAAAGGTGTTCTATCCCGGCGAAATTGAGATCGGAACCAGAAAAGACAACCAGAAGAACGGAATCCCGGTGATTGAGGAAGTGTGGGAGCAGATTAAGGCATTTTAAGGAGGCGGAATCGCAATGAAAGCAGTAAAACTGGACGAACCGTGGAAGGTTGCGTGTATTGAGACAGAGAAGCCGGTGCCGAAGGAAGGCGAGGCATTAATCCGCATCGTCACCGCAGGAATCTGCGGAAGCGATATCGGAGCTTTCCGCGGAACCAACGGACTGGTTACATATCCCAGAATCATCGGCCATGAGCTGGCCGGCGTGGTGGAGTCCATTCCGGAGAACAACAAAAACGGCATTAAGCCCGGGGACCGTGTGGTGGTAGACCCCTATATCTACTGCGGCCACTGCTATCCCTGCAGCATTGGAAGAACCAACTGCTGCACAGACCTGAAGGTACTGGGAGTTCACGTAGACGGGGGAATGTCCGAATACTTCACTCATCCGGCGGACCTTCTGGTGAAGATTCCGGAGAAGATGACCTGGGAGGAGGCAGCCATGGCGGAGCCTTTGACCATATCCCTTCATGGAATCCACAGAGGAGGCTTTAAGGCGGGAGAATACTGCGCCATCATCGGAGCAGGCCCCATCGGCCTGGTAGCGGGAATGGTGGCCCAGGCTTACGGCGGCCATGCTATTCTTCTGGACCTGGTGCAGGAGCGTCTGGATTTTGCCAAGTCTCTTGGAATTGAGCATGTGATTAACTCCGGCAAGGAGGATGCGGCTGCGAAGATTGCGGAGATCACCGGAGGCCAGATGGCCCAGCAGGTGATGGAGTGTTCCGGAGCCAACGCGGCGATCCGCAGCACCCTGGACTATGTATCCAACGCAGGCCGTATTACCTTCACAGGCTGGCCGAAGAAGGAGACTTCCATCCCCACCGATGTGATCACCAAGAAGGAGATCGACATCCGCGGAGCCAGAACCAGCGCGGGAGAGTTTGAGGAGGCTCTGGATCTGATCTACACCAAGAAGGTGGACATGAACAAGATCCTGACCAAGGTGGTGTCCATCGAGGAAGCACCGGATACCATCATAGACATTGAGAAGAATCCGGGAGACTACATGAAGGTAGTGGTTCGGATTGCGGACGATGCTAACCCGGAAAGATAAATTCGCTTTCATCCATTTTTCCAATTATATAATTCAAGAAACCGGCGGCGTGCTGTCAGATGTGTGGACTGCACGCCGCCGGTTTTTAAGTGTAGGGGATTTAGATCATGGCATCATCAACGTTTTGTAGCTCATGCTGCACTTCTTTTTATTATGGGCAAGTCCTACGCAGATGATTTCTCCGGATAATCCAATATAATATTTTTGTTCCAGAATTTGTTGCAGTGCTTCCTCTTTTAATTGCTCCAGATTATCCCCAAGCTTAAATTCTACAATGATATTGGGAAGCCCCTCTTTTTGGGATTTCATAGTAATATCACTTCGGCCATATCCTGATTCAATGTTGCTGGTCACGCAGTACGTCCCCCGCAATGAGAGACACATTCCCAGAAAGAGCATGTGGTAAGCATTTTCTTTGGCGTCCATGTAACTGGTACAGGCAATTACGATATTTTCGTAGATGCGGAAAAACTCATCCATATCTTTCTTTATCAGACAATTAAACATATGGCTCAAATCCATATGATCGATACCGGAGAGTTCTGACACGATTAGCTGAAATTCCGACATAACTTCGTCATTGGGGATTTTGACAATCGCTTCAGTTGCTCCTGGCCGGTTGATGATTGTTAAATAGCCAGCGTTGACCAAAAGCCCCCATAAACTGTAATCATTGCTTCGTTCCGCATAGGAGGTATCTAGCGTCAGCCAGACCCTGGATTCATTACCGGAAGCAAGCGTATCAAAGGTATTCCAGAAGTTTTTTCCGGCATTTTTCAATGCCTGCTTGACCAGAAAATTTGCGGAGGTGTTCAGCCAGTAATTGTCTAAAAAATGACTTTTGGCATAATTTAAAATGGACCAAGGATTATAGAGAGAAATACCGCCAATCCGATAGCCATCATACTGATTCTTAACTTCTTCATTAAGACTCAGACCATACTCCTGCAGCAAAGCGGAGGCTTCTTTTTGAGTTAAACCAAAGTATTCCGCATATGGCCTACTGCCTACTGTGTAGACCTGCGGATTATTAAATTGAGAAAAAATGCTTTCTTTCGCAACTCTCTGTACTCCGGTAAGAAGGGCCTGCCCCAGCGCCTCATTACCCTTCATAGCGCTGCCATAAAAATTAGAAAAAAATGTGCCTAATTCTTGGTGATAGCCGTATTCGTAACTGCTCATAATGGGCTGATCGTATTCGTCAATTAACAAAATGACTTTTTTCTTGTAATAGTCACAGAGGACAGCACATAAATCCTGAAGAGCGGTGGCAAGGTAGGGATAGGAGGAATCTCTGTCAGACAAGATTTCAACCATTTTAAAAAATTGTTTTGTACTGAAAGTATCGGGATTTAATTGTTTGGCCAAAATGCTGGCATATCGGGCGTATTCCCGGGCAAGCTCCCGCTTCAGCATGATTAGAAGTTCTTCCGGGGTTTGTCCCTTGCAGTCTTTAAAGGTAACATAAATCACTGGCAGCGTATTGATTCCGTCTGCATATCTGGTATCCATGATTGCCAACCCTTGAAACAGGGAGTGGCTATCCTTTGTAATATCGAAAAATTCCCGCAGCATAGTCATGTTTAAGGTCTTTCCGAATCGCCTTGGACGCGCAATCAGGGCCGCTTCATCTCGCATTTCCAGAAATTCGCGAATCATCAGGGTTTTATCCACGTAATAATAGTCCCCTTCGCGGACCTTTTCAAAACTATCCATGCCAATAGGAAGAGATTTTTTCATTCTGCGGACCTCCCTTTATTTCCTAGATTTCTTTTTAGCTGTTAATATCGATTATATGCGGACTATTTGGTAGAGCATCGGAGGCTAAAATCTGCCTTGAAAGCTCTTCGATGGAATCGCAGTCCCAGGTGAGAGTCATCCAATGCTGCAAAGTTTCAAGACTGTTTTCGGTCTCGATTTTTTCCTTTATTTCCTCCGTATTTGGCGTTGGAATGCGCAGCAGTACACTGGAATAGATATCTAAATGCTGTTCCTTCACATATCCCTGATAAATCTGACTGATATAGAAAAGCCCTCGCAGAGGCATACTGGGATTCCAGCTGCTTTGCCCCTCGTAGAGATTCATGACATCCTCAATCAGGAAGGAGATATCATTTTTTAGTCCCATGTACAAAACATCTTCAATGGTGGTGATTGTCAGTGCCTCTGGATTTACATAATCCTTCCCGTTTAAGGCATTGTAGAGACTTAGGAGTTCCTTCTTTTCCCGGAACAGACTGTTCTTGTAGCTGCGCTGTACGGCTGTTTGATTCATAAGCAGTTTCTCCTTTCAGTATACGATAGAATAATGGTTTGTGCAATTCTGTTTGGGAATTGTTCCGTGAATGATTGAGAAAGAATATAGAAAAGATGGAACAGAACAAACAGATATCCCTCTGTGAGAGGGACTTGGATTTGTGTTGAGATACCATTATTCTATCATAAAAAGTTGAAACAGCAAGTATTTTTTTGGAATCCATAAATTTAGCTTATAAAATTAGATCAAATACGTCCCTCATCAATATACTTCTTCAGATTCAGCGCCAATGATTCATCGATTACCAGAACGTTAATCATTTTGCTATTAATAGCGCTGATGGCCGTATTAAGGGAATTTTTTCCTGTAATGATTCCGATGGACCATTGAATGTTTTTGATATTTTGTCGGTCAATGGCGATGATCCGGTCATTGATTCCAACGTTGCAGGACCGTCCGTTAATATCAAAATAGTAACCACATAAACAAGACTCCGCCTTCACTTCGCTGAGCTGCAGCATATCCGCCTTTGTCAGCCACTCCTGCTTTGACAGATCATTTGTGTAAAGATCGGGTTTATGAATCTCAAATATAGCCACATCCACATTTTTATATTGTCTGACCGTATTGTACAGCAGGGAATTCATCAAAAGCTCCTGTTTGGTTTTTTTGGAATGAACCATCAAGGGAGCGCTTAAAAGGTATCCCGTTCCATTGAGCTTGGAGGCGAAGAGATGCACAAGGCGTTCGGAATCATAGGAGGTGGAAACGGACGAAGCGGCGCCTAATAACTGTATGACGTTAACCTCGTAATTGTGGGGATTTTTGAGATTTCTGGCTGCATAATAGCAGCAATATCCCCGGCTGACGCCCAGGAGCATATTGTCCGACAAAATCTTGTCGAGATAAAGAGCCAAGCGCTCGCCGACCAAACGATTTTGACGGTCGGCGGAATTGCCGTAAGGTACGATAATGACGTCCTTAAATTGAAAGTGGCTGCATATGCTGTGGGCCAGGGAAGAGCGCTCGGAAATATTATCATGCACAATAATCTCCACAACTCCGTCAGAAATGCATTTCTTCAATATGCGCGATATATTGGAACGGCTCATATCCGTTTTTTGCGCAATCTCATCCTGTGAAATGCCATCAATGTAATACATCTTCGCAACGGTAATCGCGGTATGCATTCGCTGTCTTGCATCCATAATTGTCTCCTTTTTAACAGTATAATTTAAAAATAAGGGTTAAAAATACAAAGAGTCGGCATAAGACGTATTCGATGAGTAAAAAGTAAGCCAAATTAAAAAGAAAATGGAATTTGTGCAAAAAATATAAGCGATAAATATAAATTTTTAAGTTTTCGTCATATTGCACAAGACAGAATCTTCCTTGATAATACATAGGTTTTCAGCCCGAACGGGGTGGAAAATATTGTTACGAAAACCATCCGTATGCACAAAAGAAAATGGAATATTCCATCTTTTTTGTGAAATATTGATAAAATACATATTTCTTGATTTAATAATAACAAAATTAATGGAATAATTCAATAATTTTTCAATAAACTGTCATACGCAATCATTATTGTTGCAGTTTAGGAGGGGACATGGGAGATAAGTATTCGATTGGAATTGATTTTGGGACATTATCAGCCAGGGCAATCTTGATTAATAACAGAACGGGGGAAGAAATATTGTCCTCGGTCTACGGTTATCAGGACGGAGTGATCGAGAAATATTTAAACAGTCCTAAAATAAAGCTGCCCCTGGATTACGCGCTGCAGAATCCCCTGGATTATAAGGATGCGGTGATCGCCCTTTTGAAAGACCTTACCAGCAATTCCGGCCTCAATCCATCGGACATTATTTCCATCGGTCTGGATTTTACAGCCTGTACAGTAATGGCGGTAGACGAAAAGATGACTCCTCTTTGCGTGAACTGTAAGTTTTCCGGAAATCCCCATTCCTGGGTAAAGCTGTGGAAGCATCATGGAGCTCAGGAAGAAGCGGATCGGATCAATAAAGTAGCCATTGAAAGAAATGAGAAATTTTTAAAATACTACGGAAATACGTCTTCCAGTGAGTGGATGCTGGCTAAGATCCTTGAAACCTACCGAAAAGCGCCGGAGGTATATCAGGCGGCAATCCGATTCGTGGAAGCAGGCGACTGGGTTGTGTGGCTTCTCACAGGGGAAGAAACTACCAGTACCTGTATGGCGGGATATAAGGCCTTCTGGAATGCGGAAACCGGATATCCAAGCGCGGAATATCTGGAAGCGGTTGAACCGGGATTTTCATCCGTTCTGGGAAAACTGACAAGCCGCGTATCTATGGTAGGCTCCAGAGCTGGGGGACTGACTGAGAAAATGGCAGCGGCTACCGGCCTCATAAAAGGTACATCTGTTGCGGTAGCAATGATCGATGCTCACTCGCCTATGCCCCTGTTTGCATCCGCCGGAGGAAACATTCTTCTTATGTCAATGGGCACGTCCTCCTGCCATATCCTTCTCAGCAAAAAAGAAATACTGGCCGGGGGAATCTGCGGCGTTGTGAGAGACGGAGTGATTCCGGGCTATTACGGATATGAAGCGGGACAGGCCGCCGTAGGAGATATTTACGACTGGTTTATCACCAACCTGGCCTCAAACGACTGCTATCAGGAAGCCTCGAAACGGAATATTTCTCCCTTTGCGGTGATGGATGAAAAGGCCGCTAATCTGGAACCGGGAAAAAGCGGGCTGATTGCACTTGACTGGTGGAACGGCAACCGGTCGATGTTAAACAACTCAAATCTTTCGGGAATGATTGTGGGGCTTACATTAAATTCCAGTCAGGAAGAACTGTACCGTGCAATTATTGAAGCCACAGCTTATGGCACCAGAAATATTATCGAGGCCATGGAAAATCAGGGAATTCAGATTGACCATATCTACGCCTGCGGAGGACTCTCCAGAAAGAGTGCCTTGGTTATGCAGATCTTCGCGGACGTAATCGGAAGGGAAATTGCTACAGCAGCGATTGAACAGACGACGGCTTTTGGGGCAGCTATGTATGGCATGATTGCGGCAGGTAAGAGCCGAGGGGGATACGACTCTTTTGGGGAAATGGGCCGTTTACTGCAGATTGAAAAGGGAGCAATATTCAGGCCAAACAAAAAAAATCACAAGATATATAACGAGTTGTTTGCATTTTATCAAAAGCTAGCAGACCATTTTGGTATATATAATAAAGACATTATGGAATCTTTAAAGAAAATGCGAACGAAACGTTATGCTGAACGAAAGAATTAGAGGAAGGGAGAAGTGAAGAATGGCAGGACAAGAAGGGTTGCCTACTAAAGGTGAAGTGATTTTAGAGGCAAAAGATATTGTGAAAAACTATGGTTATCTTCAAGCCTTAAAAGGCGCGAGTCTGAAAATTTATGCAGGCGAGATAACAGCGTTGCTGGGTGATAACGGCGCAGGTAAATCCACTATGGCTAATATTATATGCGGAGCCATACCAAAATCTTCTGGTCATTTATATGTCAAAGGCAAGGAGATAGAGGTCCAGTCCATTCAACAGGCTCAGGAAATGGGAATACAGGTCGTGTATCAGGATCTGGCATTGGCCCCGGATTTAAGTGTTCCCTATAATATATTTCTTGGAAGGGAATTGGTGAAAAATACTTTGTTCGGCAGGCTTTTTAAGGTGTTGGATACAAAGAAAATGATTGAGATTAGTAAAGAACATTTGGCAGGCCTTGGAATCGGTCTGAAGTCCATGAACGTGCCGGTTAAGTCTTTGTCCGGAGGTGAAAGACAGGCACTGGCTGTGGCCAAAGCAGTAACTTGGTGTACATCAGCGTTGATCATGGATGAGCCTACGGCCGCGCTTGGAGCCAGACAGCAGGCTTTAGTATATCAGACAATGCGCGCGGCGGCTAACCGGAATTTGGGAGTTTTGGTAATTTCACACGATATTCCGAAGATGCTGGAGGTATCGGATCGGATCTGCATCATGAGGCAGGGAAATGTGATTGCTAATTTAATTTCAAGAGAAACGAATCTACAGACGGTGTTGTCCTTAATGTTGACTGGAAAGGCGTAATCAAAAGGGGTGATAAAGGAATGGAAGAGAAGGATGTAAAGAAGACGGCGGAACAGAAAACAGCAGATGAAATATTACATAGTAAAGGGGTATCTAGTACGGAACAAAAGGGAGCCACTGCTCTCCAAAACTTTTTGGGGTCATCCATTGCCTTTGTTATTGTATTGGAGTTGGCCATTATTATATTTTTTGGGGTCTTGTCCAGACCGGGAACGTTTTTGACCCTGGACAATTTCATGAATATTTTGCTTAATTCCTCCCAAATGGTTATTCTGGCAATTGGCCTTACCTTTGTAATTGCTAGTGGACACATGGATCTTTCTGTGGGCATGACTCTAATTCTGACATCGATTATAGGGGCAAAGGTATTTAAGGCAGTAGCTTCCACTCCGGAGCTGCTGGCAGTGGGAGAATATCCTCACCTGGGGGCAGGAATTATCTGCGGCATTGGGGCGGCGTTAATTTGCGGAGCTCTTTGCGGAGCGCTGAATGCCTTTACCACATCAAAACTAAAGCTGGTACCCTTTATTGCAACTCTTGCCAGCATGTACATTTTTCAGGGTACGGCCATGGTAATTTGCAATGGCGCACAGGAAAAGAATCTTCCCAGAATTTTTCAGACTTATTTCGGGCACAGACGTTTATTTGGAATTGTTCCCTACCAGGCTATACTGGCGATTGTTCTGGGCGTGATTTTTGCTTTTATTATGAAATACACCAAATTTGGCCTTCACACAAGGGCCATCGGCTCCAATCGTGAGTCCGCCAGAAGAGCGGGAATCAAGGTAGAGCTTACTTGCTTCAAGATTTATATGCTGATGGGAGCTCTGGCAGGAGTAGCAGGCTGCTTTGATGTAGCCAGATATTCCACCACTAATCCTTCGGGACATGTTTCCGACAGCATGATGGCGATTATGGCCGCTGTTATGGGCGGCACATCTATGAAGGGGGGGATTGCTTCCGTAACGGGAACCATGCTGGCAGTTTTGATTCCGGTGTCCCTTCAGGCCGGCATGATTATATTGGGAATGAATTCTTACATACAGCTGATTGTAACCGGTTTATTCCTGATTCTTGCCGTGTATGTGGACTATGTGAGAAACTTAAAACCCAAAATTTGATGCGGTTTCAAAACGGCATCAGAGAGTTTATAAAAATACAAAGGAGGAGAGTAGCGAATGAAGAAAACCAGACTTATGTTATTGGCGGTAATGTTTGCGGCATTGGGATTAACTGCATGCTCTGGAGGAACGGAAAGTACGGAAACCACTGCAGCAGCGTCCTCGGCGGAGGAGGTTTCTACAGAGGAGTCCGGAGGGGGAGGATCTGAGGCGGCCCAGGCAGAAGGGGTGGAAGAGGACCGGGTTTACATTGGCGCCGTTGCCGCCGAAGCGGGGATTCCATATTTTACCACTATGCAATGGGGAGCGCTGGATGCCGCGAAGGACTACAATGTAGAGCTTTATTGGACTGGGCCGGCGGAATGGGATTTCTCCAAACAGCAAAGCTTTATTGATGGGGTGATTCAGACGAATCCGGATGCTTTGCTATTGGTTCCTACAGATTCGGATGCTTATATCTCCTATGTGGAAACCTGGATGGCAGAAGGACTTCCGGTTATATGCTGTGACGCTGTCCTGAGAGAACCTGTAGATTTAATTGGCTACAATTCTAATCCTTATGAGGGAGGAGCTACGGCTGCAAAGATCTTCCTGGAGATGAATGGCCCTGGAGGTATCTATCAACCAGTATCTACAAACCCTGGAGCTTATGGGGCAAATCTGAGAATCAATGGTTTTATTGATACGATGAAAGAATTGGACCCCACATGTGAAATACTGGAAGTTCTTTATCCGACCAATGATGCGAACAAAGCCGCAGAATTGGTATCCAATTCTATCGTTGGCAATCCGGATATGACGGGTATCTTTGTAGCTACCTCAGCCCCTGCCTCAGGAGCCGCTTCTGCGGTAATTGAAGCTGGAAAACAGGGAGAAATCAAGATTGCGGCATTTGATGCGGATCCTCAGCAAGTGCAGGATCTAAAGGCAGGCATTTACGATGTTTTAATCGCTCAGGATCCATATCAGATGGGATATGACGCAGTTATGAATCTGGCGAAATATGTTCGTGGTGAAATTACGGCAGAAGAGTTGAAAGCGACGGGAAATGATGAAGAACAGCCAGGTGTTCGCCACTATGAAACAAAAGCTCTGACTAGAGATAATATTGACGATCCGGAGAATGCAAAATTTCAGTATATCGCCGAGATTTCTCAGGTGGGATACTAAAAAGAATAATTACGTCCAAAGAGACGATACATAAAGGAGGAAAACATATGTCTATTAAGGTGCTCTACTGTGGTGATACTCAGGTCAATATGACGACTCACGCAAAAGGAATTGATACATGGACCTTCACATATTACAGTGATTCCGCAAAATTTTTAAGAGATACTTTGGATGAGGCGGAAGATATTGAGTACACGCATATTCCTAACGAGAAAGTAATTGCGGAGTGTCCGTCTACGTTAGAGGAACTGAACAAGTACGATGTTGTGATTCTCAGTGACTGTGGATATAATAATGTAGTCCTTCAGCCTGGAAATGTACAGCCATTCCGCATTCCTATGGGACCCAACCGGCCAAAAGCGATTTATGAGTATGTTCAGCAAGGCGGTGGGCTGATTATGGTAGGTGGCTGGCTCTCCTACTCAGGTATGCAGGGGAAAGGAATGTACAGTGGAACGCTGATTGAGGAACTGCTGCCGGTTAAGTGCATGCCCAGAGGAGCAGATGACCGTATTGAAGTGACCGAAGGATATATGTTTAAAATCGAGGATCCGGAGCATCCGATTGTACAGGGGATTGACTGGAATCAGCATTATACGCTATTGGGCTACAACAAGACTTATCTCAGAGAGGATGCCCATCTGATCGCCTCTTATGATGGAGATCCGCAGATTGCAGTCCGTCAGGTTGGAGAAGGACGTTCTTTGGCATATCTGACCGATATCACGCCTCACTGGGCAGGGGATTTTCAGAAGCATCCGGACTATAAGAGACTGCTTTGCAATTTGATTCGCTGGACAGCCGGAAAACTTTAAATACTGTAACAGAAAGGGGCGGGGCCGTCAGGAACCGTCCCATTTTGTGTGGCTATGAGCATACCGCGTTTACGGGAGATGAAAAATGGAAAGAACATGTAAAAAAACAGGGCAGGTCTGGCCGTATGTAGGAATTTTCATCTCATTTTGGATGGCTTCTAATACTATTCTGCCCTATTTGGGATTATTTTATGAGAGCAAGGGCTATGAGGAGGGAATGATTGGAATCTTATCAGGATTGTTCCAGTTTATGGTGGTTCTATCGGCAATTATGGTAGGAGCAATCGAAGATAAAACAGGCCGACCAGGCCCCATGATCATAGGACTGACAGTGGGGATGTGTGGGGCGGCAGCTTTGCTGTATCGAAGCAATTGCTATTTTTTGACCCTTCTTTTTGTGATTCTTTTAAGCTTTTGTTATGCACCAGTAAATGGAATTACAGATAAGGTGCTTATGGAAAAATTGAAAGCCTGTCCGGAGCAGTACGCCAAATGCCGTTCCGGAGGAACAGTAGGAGCCGGTTTGGGCATTATAGCGGCAGCAATCCTTGTGAGAGAAGATAACTTCTTTCCTATATTCTGCGGGTTCTGTGCTTTTTTGCTACCTTGTGTGGTTTGCGCCCTGTTTTTTCAGAGAGAGGAAAGGAAACAAAATGTTGTGCCGAAGCTTTCTGATTACGGAGAGATTCTTAAAAATAAAAGAAGCCTTTCTATTTACCTTGCCCTTGCGGCCTGGGGATTCTCAGAAAGCGGCACTGGAACATTTCAGGCGATTTTGATCAAAAATGCGGGCCTTCCAGTAACTTTGACGTCATTTTTCGTGGTTTTGGCAATGGCGGGTGAGTTTATAGCCTTTCAGATGGTTCCTCGCATCAGCTTTAGGCTGCCGTTTGGAAGACTGCTTGTCCTGTCATTTATTCTGCAGTTTTTCCGAATTTTTAGCATGGCGCTCGTTCAATGGCTCCCCACATGGATGGTCGCCTTCTTCCAGTTAACAGGCGGCGGAAGCTTTGCCATTATACATACGATGATGACTATGGAGGTAGACCGGGTATATCCCCCCAAGCTACTTTATATGGCCCACTCTTTAAAAAGAGTGGCCAGCAATGGAATCGGAAATATGCTGGGTCTGGTTCTGCTAGGTCAAATGTTCCAGCGGGAAGTAGGAGAGCAGGCATATGTGATCATCTCATTCGTATCATTGCTTATGGCGTTTATCTTTTTAAAATCAGGGAAAAAATCTATATTTAAACAAAGTCAACAGAAAAATATGGGATGAATCTTTCGGGATTCATCCCATTTTTCTTGACATATTCCATCGAATATGGTAAAAACAAATTATATTCATAGGATGAATTGCAGGCGCATAAGAACAAAACGAAACCCCAAATCAGGAGGAGAAAAATGGAACAGCAATACGATGTACTAATCATCGGCGGCGGCGTGGTAGGAAGCGCCGTTGCCAGGGAAATGTCCAGGTATCAGCTGAAAATCGGCGTTCTGGAAAAAAATCTGGATGTCTGTTACGAAACCAGCGGGCGTAATTCCGGAGTAGTTCACGGTGGCTTTGCCTATGACCGGGGGAGCCTGAAGGCCAGGCTCTGCGTGGAGGGAAACCGGATGATGGATCAGCTTTCAGAGGAGCTGGGGTTCCGGTTTATCCGCTGCGGCAAGGTGCTGGTGGGAAATACGCCGGAGGATATGGAAACCCTAAAGAGAACCTTGAAACAGGGGGAGGACAATGGTTCAGAGGGACTTGTGATTATTGACAAGGAAGAGCTTCACCGTCTGGTCCCTGCGGTGGTGGGCGAATTTGCCATGTTTTCCCCCAACAGCGGCATTGTAGACCCCTTTAACTATACCATTGCCCTGGCGGAAAATGCCCACGACAACGGAGTGGACTACTATTTCGACCATGAGGTGACGGGGATTGAATGGGGGCGTGACGGAACCTACGCCATTGAAACGTCCAAAGGCACGTTTTACACCAGATGGGTGGTCAACAGTGCAGGCCTTGGCTGCGGAACAATCTCCGACATGCTGGGAATCAAGGGATACAAGGTCATTGGCTCCAAGGGCGACTACATAATCCTGGACAAGCGCACCGGTCCACTTCTTCCCATGCCAGTTTACCCGGTGCCCAGCAATACCTACATGGGAATCCATGTGACCAATACCACTGATGGGAACGTCATCATCGGACCCAACGCGGAGACGGTGACGGATTTTGCCTATTATGGAGTTCCTCAGCGGAATATGGATTACCTGGCAGAAAGCGCCTCGAAGCTGTGGCCCTGCATCCATAAAGGGGATTATATCCGCAACTATTCCGGCATTTTGCCGAAATGGGTGGACGATGAGGGCGTCATCCAGGATTTTAAGATTGAAATCCGGGACGATTTGGCTCCCCGGGCCATCAATCTGGTGGGAATCGAGTCCCCGGGACTGACGGCGGCAGTCCCCATTGCCCGCTATGCCATCGGCCTGATGAAGGAGCGGGAGGAGTTAAAGCCCAATCCCAGCTTCAACCCCATCCGGAACGGCATTGTCCGATTCGCGGAGCAGACCAAAGAGGAGCAGGCGCGTATGATTGAAGAAAATCCCGATTACGGCGAGGTCATCTGCCGCTGCGAGAAAGTGACCAAGGCGGAACTGCTTCAGGCCATCCACAATCCCCTGGGTGTGGATACCATGGTGGGAATCAAGTACCGGACCAGGGCCATGATGGGCAGATGCCAGGGCGGCTACTGCCAGATGCGCATGGAACATATGATTGAGGAGGAGCTTGGGAAAAAGGAGACTCAGGTGCGGTACGCTAGACAGGGTTCCCAGGTTCTGTTTGGAAAAGTCCGGGAGGCAGAAGATATTTGCCAGGAGGTGCAGGGATGAGCGCAAGAATGGAGAAGAAGGATGTTATCATCGTAGGAGGAGGCCCTGCCGGCCTGGCAGCGGCGGTGAAGCTGCGCGAGCTGGGAATCCGGGATATTTTGATTGTGGAGCGGGAGAAACAGCTGGGAGGAATCCTGCGCCAGTGCATCCACGACGGCTTTGGCCTGACCCGGTTTAAGACTACTTTGAGCGGGCCGGAATATGCGGCCCGGTTTATCCGTCAGGTGGAAATGCTTCAGATTCCCTATGTGACGGACACCACGGTGCTGGAGGTTTCGGAGGACAAGGTGGTGACGGCTGCCTCGAAGGATGGACTGGAGCAGTGGCAGGCAAAATGCGTTATCCTCACCATGGGCTGCCGGGAGAGGACCAGAGGAGCTCTGGGGATACCGGGGGAGCGGCCTGCCGGAGTTTTCACCGCCGGTGTGGCCCAGGCCTATATGAACCTCTACAACCGGATGCCGGCCAGGGAAGTGGTTATCCTGGGCTCCGGGGATATCGGCATGATCATGGCGCGGCGCCTGACACTGGAAGGAGCCCGTGTCCAGGCGGTTTTCGAGATTCAGCCCTATCCCAGCGGTCTCCCCAGAAACATTGAGCAGTGCTTAAATGACTATGGCATTCCATTGTATTTAAGCCATACGGTGACGGAAATCCATGGAAATTCCAGGCTGACTTCCGTTACCGTATCCCAGGTGGACGAGCATTTAAAGCCCATTCCCGGAACAGAGAAGGAATATCTCTGCGACACCCTGATTTTGTCCGTGGGATTGATTCCGGAAAATGAACTGTCCATTGACGCCGGTGTGAAGCTGGATTCCCACACTAGGGGAGCGGTGGTAGACCAGTATTTCCAGACGGAGGTTCCCGGGATTTTCGCCGCGGGAAATGTGCTCCATGTTCATGACCTGGTGGATTTCGTATCCCTGGAGGCGGAAGGGCTGGCAGAGGGAGCCGCCCGCTATGTAAAGGAAGGCTCTCTTCCGGAATGCGGTCTTTCCATTCAAATTGGCGATGGAGTCGGCCATGTGATCCCTCAGAAAATTGACGGCCGGCAGGACGTCGCCCTTTCCCTTCGGGTAAACCGGCCCATGAAGGACTGCCGGATTGTGGTGTACCAGAATGACCGTCCGGTGGCGGAACGAAAGATGAAGAAGGCAATTCCGGCGGAGATGATTCAGCTTTCCCTTAAGGCCGGGAAGCTGGAACAGGAAGGAGATTTGGAGGTGAAGGCAGAATGATGAGAGAATTTACCTGTATTATCTGTCCCAACGGCTGTGAGATTCAGGTCCGGCAGTCCTCCATTACAGGGGCTGCCTGTCCTAGGGGCGAGGAGTATGTCCGGCAGGAACTGACGGACCCCAGGAGAAATATCGCCACCTCTGTGCTGGTGGAGGGCGGCGAACTGCCCTTAGCCAGCGTGCGCCTGACCAGTCCCATCCCCAAGGGAATGATTTTTAAGGCCATGGAGGAAATCAAGAAGGTCCATCTGAAAGCGCCGGTCCAGGCGGGAACAGTGGTAATCCATCAGCTTCTTGGACAGGAAGCGGATGAAATCGTGACGAGGGATGTGAAGCGGGCATGAAGTTATAATAGAT
>ENA-OWOC01000214-OWOC01000214.1-gut-metagenome-genome-assembly--contig:-NODE-214-length-21615-cov-5.575402_pt1 | contig 21615 bp, 23 predicted proteins | sample MGYA00248245_ERZ651791 | MGnify/ENA primary metagenome ERZ651791 (study PRJEB26908, sample SAMEA4031703) | gut metagenome | biome: gut; feature: normal infant; material: stool | place: China | collected 2015...
ATGAATGGAGGAAAACTGGAAGCTGACGGCACATATACGATTGATTTTAACTCCGGCGACCGTCTGGAGGGGAAGATCGAAGCAGTTTTCATTCCCAATCCGGACAGCTTCTTCGGCTATACATTGGAATCCGTGACCGGAGCAGAAAGGGAAGAGAGTCAAGAAGTCCAGGCTTCTGTTGCGTCTCCGAGAATCTATTCCGCTAACGAATTGGGGAGTGAGTATCCAGAAACTTCCGCGGCAGAGACAGCCCCGGAGACATCAGCATCTGCCGAAGCCTCCAATTACACCATGGCCCGCTGTGATATCTGTTCGGATGAGACCATGTGCCGGAGCGTATGGGTAGAAGCCTTTGGAGAGAGTCTGATGATCTGCGACAGCTGTATGGTAGAACTTCAGTGGATTGGGCAGCAGGTTCAGGCAGAGATGAATGAATAAAATGTTAAGAAATGAGGAGCGGGGCCCCTCATTTTTTCATGCAAAAAAAATTTAAAAAAATTTTATAAAAAGATAAAACCGAACCCCAACCTCCATCGTCTTATAATCAGAAGTCAATAAAAAACAAAAATAGGAGGATTTGAAAATGAGTAGATACGCAAACAAAGTGGAGAAGATTGAGAGTGGAAACTGGGTTATGAAGAGTGCGGTTCTCCTCGGGGGATGGATTTTGGGGATGGTGGCCTTCGGACTCCTTGGAACATTGGGAACAGCTGTGGGATTAGGATTCCTGGAGGCAGCCGCCGGAGCAGTCAGCGGAGTTCTGTTTGTAGCTTACCTGGTTTTAACCCTGGCCCTTTATACGGTAACCGGAATCTGGGGCTACATCGGATATCTGTTTAAGGAAGCGTTCCTTCTGCCCTGGAAGTTTACCCCCGTATTTGTATTCGCGTGGATGTTTGTAGCAATCCAGGTTGCAATCGGCGGGACCCTTGCGGCGGTAGTGGAGCTGGCAGTGCTGTTCTGCCCGCCCCTGGTTATGCACCTGGCAAAAAATCATTATCAGGCAAAATGTGTGCTGGCTTAAATATAAAGTCAAAGGAACAGATCAATCAAATTATTATCAGAAACAAACAAATCATCAAAAAAACGGAGGAAAATACAATGAAGAAGAATTTCGTAAGAGCAATGGCGGCAGTGATGGCGGTACTGAGCATGACGGCATGTGGAACCCAGGAGGAACAAGCAACAGAAACGACATTAGAAGCAGTAGAAGATGAAATTATGGAAGATGAGGCAATAGAAGATGAGGCCATAGAAGATCAGATGGAACGGTCTGAAACAGAAGAAGGAGCGGTAGACTATACGGAGCCGGAGCTTACAATCGAGAATATAGACCCTTACGAAGAAGGATTGTTTGAGCTTTTTGGACTGGATGAAAATGTACCTCGGCTTTCAGAAGAGTATGGCGCAGAATTTGTTTATGAAACCACAGAAGATTATCTTTGGACAGGCGGGGTAAAAAAGGCATTGTATATGCATGGAGCGTTACCGGTGGATTATATGAATGAAGTCATGGATTATGTATATGAACTACATCCCGATGGTATTAAGCTTTCAGGACAATATAAACTGGAATCTCCGATTGAGAAAGACAGACTGATCGCTAAGCCATGTGTAGTTTATCGGTTAGAAGACGGAACTTATGGGAAAGTAAGCTTTTCAGCAGGGTTCATAGAATTTTATAACCTTCCGGCAGACCATAGAACGGATAGAATGAGCGTAACTCAGCTGGCCTCCGGAGAAGGTACGGCTGGTATACATCTAAAAGGATCTATGGGAGATTGGATATGCCTGAACTATAGGTATGAAGATTGGCCGGATATGCCACTGGTGGAGGAAGTTGAAAAAGGAGATGTGTTTGATATTGAGTATGACTACGTGCCGGACTTGTTTGAAGGCTATATACTTCCATATCAGGTTTATTCTTTTGAAAAGCAATGAATTTAGAAATTTTTTTAAAAAGATAAAACCGATCGCTAATCTTCATCGTCTTATAATCAGAAGCCAATAAAAAACAAAAATAGGAGGATTTGAAAATGAGTAGATATGCAAACAAAGTGGAGAAGATTGAGAGCGGAAATTGGGTTATGAAGAGTCTGGTTCTTCTCGGAGGATGGATTTTGGGGATGGTGGCCTTCGGACTCCTTGAAACATTGGGAACAGCTGTGGGATTAGGATTCCTGGAGACAGCCGCCGGAGCAGTCAGCGGAGTTCTGTTTGTAGCTTATCTGGTTTTAACCCTGGCCCTTTATACGGTGACCGGAATCTGGGGTTACATCGGACATCTGTTTAAGGAAGCGTTCCTTCTGCCCTGGAAGTTTACCCCCCGTATTTGTATTCGCATGGATGTTTGTGGCAATCCAGGTTGCAATCGGCGGGACCCTTGCGGCGGTAGTGGAGCTGGCAGTGCTGTTCTGCCCGCCCCTAGTTATGCACCTGGCAAAAAATTATTATCAGGCAAAATGTGTGCTGGCTTAAATATAAAGTCAAAGGAACAGATCAATCAAATTATTAAAAAACGGAGGAAAATATAATGAAGAAGAATTTCGTAAGAGCAATGGCGAATCTGATGGGAATGTAAATGCAGTTTGCATGATAAGATTTCCGAATCTGCTGTGGATTCAAAAAGAAGCTGCTGCAAGCGAAAGGAGAAAGACGTATGAAAGGAAAACAGACAATGGTCTTTGCCCTGGCCGCTGCGATGGCCTTGGGAAGTACGATGAGCGCATTTGCAGGCCAGTGGATGAAAGACGACGTCGGTTATTGGTGGCAGGAGGATGATGGTTCTTATCCGGTGGATACGATGAAGTGGATTGACGCCGATGGAGATACGGTTTCGGAAGGTTATTATTTTGATGAGAACGGATATGTTTACGACTGTATGTCTCGGGGACCGAATATGACGCTTGAAGAGTATATGAACGCTCAAATGCCAAGGACATCTGCGGAGACAACCCATCACGGCGAGGGTTATGACCCTGCTCATCCGTTAGCGGGCAAAGTAGATGAATGGAATTTGAGACTGGTTGAAACCGATTGGGACAACAGAATTATGGGTACAGTGGATACTATAGCGAGCTGGAATGTGCATGCCATGCTTACGGGACAGATGGATCAATATTTTGCTGCTCCTGTTGGTGAGTGGATTAATCCGGAAACAGGAACGCGGGTATATACCGAACAGGAAGACTATGACAATGCCCGAAAAAACGAGCAGGCGGTATATGAGTGGTTCTGTAATTGGCTGAATACCATGGACTTTGAAAATATGACAGAGATGGAAAAGGCCCTGGAAATCCAGAAGGTGCTCAGACAGGCTCACTGGGAAATGGTAAATGATGGAATGGACTGTTATTACCACATCCTGGTCGATCATCATGGCGTCTGCACAGAGTTTGCGATGACTGCATGTTCCCTAGCCCGGGCATTAGGATTAAAAAGCGGGGTCAACGGAACGGGAAACCACACCGTATATTATATCCAGGTAGATGGAAAAGGATATTTTGGAAGCAATGAAATCTTAAATCTCGATGTACCTACACCAGACTATGTATATTTCCATTAAATCAAGTCCGGTATTCATAGAAACAATATTAAATTTTGGAAGGAGTTATAATTATTGAGAAACAAAAAACTTATGACAACAATTCTGGCAGGCGTTATGATTTCCGCATTTTCAATTCCCGCTTAGGCGGGTTCCTGGCAGTCTGATTCTACCGGCTGGTGGTGGCAGAACGATGACAGTTCCTATCCGGCCAATTCCTGGCAGTAGCTGGACGGAAACAGCGATGGGACAGCGGAATGCTATTATTTTGACGGAACTGGCTATATGCTTGCAAATACCACAACACCGGACGGATATTCCGTAGACGGAACTGGCGTGTGGATCGTAAATGGCGTGGTACAGACGCAGACGGCAGATACACAGACCGGGCAGACAGAAGAAAATGAAGCACAAAACAGCGTTTATACCGATGATTACAGCGGGACCTATGCGGTGCCCTATTTTGAAATGGACGGCAGTAAGACGTATCATGATGTGATTATTACTTACGATGCGGGAAGCAATTCCATTTTTTACAATGATCCGATCGCCGGATATACGGCTACCTATACATACTTTGGGGCCGGACTGAACGGATGGACGTCCTTTGAATTGGTAAGTACAGAGGAAAAGTCTTCTATTTTCTTTTCTGCCCTGGTGTGATGGAAGCCTATGGATGGGATGATTTTGAGAGTGTGCAAAGAAAATAACTTAAATTTGAAAAAAATTTAAAAATATAAAACCGATGAACTTCGCAGATCGTCTTATAATCAGAAACCAATCAAAATAAAAAATGGAGGAAATGAAGATGAAGAAAAATATGATGATGGCAGCAGCAGGTGCAATGATGATGACGGCAGCGATGAGTTTTCCGGTTTATGCGTCCCAGGGACAGGAGGAGCTGCTTCAGGTGATGGATCGCTATCAGCAGGAAGAGTACCAGGCCTATCTGAACGCGGCAGAGGCCGTTGATATGGGAGATTACTATGAAATTCAGGCAATGCTCTGCGTTCCGGTAACCTTTGACTACGATCCCCTTGCGGGAAAAAGGGACGGCGATGTGATTTCTTATTCCATCAGCGATCTGGACGATTCTACAGCGGAGGCCGTGGTTCGGGAGGAGGAACAGATCACGAATTACTTTGACTATATGCTGGGTAGGATTACGGAGGATCAGCTGGACCGGCAGGTGGAGCTGGTGGCCTATGGTGATTGGGATTACCGCAGCAATTATTTCCCGACCGAAGGCAAGTGGCATCTGGTTGGTTCCAGTGATTGGGAGCCGGCCAAAGAGATCTTTAACGGAACTTTGAGGCTGAAGAAGGACGCCGGAATCCATGTGCTGAAGGATGATTTTACCGTTGATCATACCGAAATATCGGCGGAGGAACTGATCGGACAGTACGCTGAGTATGGTATGGATGATTCGCTGGACATCTTTGAAAAAGCATATTTCTGTGATTTCACCCTGGAACTGAATGAGGAAGGTGAGATCGTGGATTTGACAGAGAATTGGAAGTGCTGATCAGTATAGAGTTCCTGGCAGTGGCTGGACGGAAATCAAGATGGAGTGGCAGAGTGCTATTATTTTGATGAAAACGGCTATATGGCGGCGGGCACAACTTTACCGGACGGCAGCAATGTGAACCACTGGGGGGCATGGAATATCAACGGTACGGTCATTACCCGTTCAGTGCCTGTGGATATGGGAGAGGACAGTCAGAATTATGCCGATGATTTCAGCGGAACCTATCAGGTGCCCTTCTATGAATCGACAGATGACGTCACCTACCATACCGTTGTTCTGACCTACGACCCGGAAGCGGAACGGATTCACTACAGCGATCTGAATACCGGGTACACGGAAACCTACGTCTATTTTACAGTCGGCATGAACGGGTGGATCAGCTTCCGGCCGGAACACGATGAGGAACAGGGGGCTATGCTCTTCTCCAGCCCTGGTATTATGCAGGTTTACTGCTGGGATCGCTTCAGCGGCGTACGCCGGAGCTGAATCCGCGGCGTCTGCGGGGGATGAACAGCGGAACTTGAAATAAAAAGCAGGAAAAACCTTGGAAAACCTAGAAAAAAGCAAAAAAATCAGTTGACATGCCTTGACCTCCGTAATATAATATAAAACTGTGACATTAGCAGAAAATGCTTATCCAATGCCCCGGAATAAGCATTTGGCCGCTCAACTCTTCCCATGTTGAGCAATGATAGAGGGCGTTTCTGGACGTCCGCAGATAGAACAAGGTTTGAATTTTACAGGAGGTTTATCCATGAAAAGTTTTATGGCTAGTCCAGCGACAATTGAAAGAAAATGGTATGTAGTTGATGCAACCGGATGCACCTTAGGACGTCTGGCTTCAGAGGTTGCGAAGGTTTTAAGAGGAAAGAATAAACCCATCTTCACCCCCCACATGGACTGCGGCGATTACGTAATCGTAGTAAACGCTGATAAAGTGAAAGTGACCGGAAAGAAATTGGATCAGAAGATTTATTACAATCACTCCGATTACGTAGGCGGTATGAGAGAGACCACTCTGCGTGAGATGATGGCTAAGAAGCCGGAGAAGGTTGTGGAGTTAGCTGTTAAAGGTATGCTTCCAAAGGGACCTCTGGGAAGAAGCATGATCAACAAGCTTCATGTATATGCAGGCCCGGATCACGAGCAGGCAGCGCAGAAACCGGAAGTTTTAACATTTTAATGAGGAATGGAGGAAGAAAGTATCATGGCTAGCGCAAAATTTTACGGAACAGGCAGACGGAAAAAATCCATTGCCAGAGTATATTTAGTACCCGGAACCGGTAAGATTACCATCAATAAGAGAGACATCGACGAGTATCTTGGACTGGAGACCTTAAAGCTGATCGTTCGTCAGCCTCTGGTAGCTACCGAGACCGTTGACAAATTTGATGTTTTAGTAAATGTTCACGGCGGCGGTTTCTCCGGACAGGCAGGCGCCATCCGTCATGGAATCTCCAGAGCTCTGCTGCATGCAGATGCGGACTACAGACCCGTGCTGAAGAAGGCCGGATTCCTGACCAGAGATCCGAGAATGAAGGAGAGAAAGAAGTACGGCCTCAAGGCTGCCCGTCGCGCTCCGCAGTTCAGCAAGCGCTAAACTTTATCAAAAGTGGTCAAAAACCCCGGAACTACGCGGTTTCCGGGGTTTTTCCTTTTCAAATGGTTTGACGCAATTTGACAGAACGAAGCCTCTTTTAACCCGTTTTCTATGGGTTAAATGGTGGACAACCACCCCAAAAAGAGGGCTTATGGGTTAAAAAATAGGACAACCGAGACGCGATTTTGGGATGCCAAGGGGATGTTTATTTATACATCTCCAAGAGACCTTTTTCGTGAAAACGGTTTGTCTGAATTTGACCTAATTTGAACAAAAGAGAATAAATCTAATCGCCAAGCGCTCAGTATTTTCTACTGGGCGCTTTTTGCGTTTCCGGGGAATTTCATTCCGGGATAAGAAAAGGCCGTCACTTTCAATTTTTGAAGTGGCGGCTTTTTCTATTTCCAGAAGCCATAGAACAATTCAGAAATGAGGTGAAGTCATTGAACACGCAAATCATCGCCATCGCCAACCAGAAAGGCGGCGTTGGCAAGACAACCACCTGCGCGAACCTGGGGATTGGGCTGGCGCAGGCCGGAAAGAAAGTGCTGCTGATCGACGGGGACCCGCAAGGCAGCCTGACCATCAGCCTGGGCCACCCCCAGCCGGACAAGCTGCCCTTTACCCTGTCCGACGCGATGGGCCGTATCCTGATGGACGAGCCGCTGCGCCCCGGCGAGGGTATCCTGCACCACCCGGAGGGCGTTGACCTGATGCCCGCAGACATCCAGCTCTCCGGCATGGAGGTCTCCCTGGTGAACGCCATGAGCCGAGAGACCATCCTGCGGCAGTATCTGGACACGCTCAAGGGACAGTATTCCCATATCCTGATTGACTGCCAGCCATCCCTGGGTATGCTCACGGTCAACGCCCTGGCCGCCGCCAACAGGGTCATAATCCCCGTTCAGGCGGAGTACCTGCCCGCCAAGGGCCTGGAACAGCTGCTCCAGACCGTAAACAAGGTGAAGCGGCAGATCAACCCCAAGCTCCAGATCGACGGCATATTGCTGACGATGGTGGACAACCGCACCAACTTCGCCAAGGAGATTGCCGCCCTGCTGCGGGAGACCTATGGCAGCAAAATCAAGGTGTTCGGCACCGAGATTCCCCATTCTGTCCGGGCAAAGGAGATCAGCGCCGAGGGCAAAAGCATTTTTGCCCATGACCCTAATGGCAAGGTGGCCGAGGGCTATAAGAATCTGACCAAGGAGGTGATAAAACTTGAAAAGCAGCGCGAAAAAAGTAGAGCTGGCTCCATACGATGATTTGTTTTCCACCGAGGAAAGCCGCCAGGATGCCAAGCTGGAGAAGATACAGGAAATTCCGCTGTCTGAGCTGCACCCATTTAAGGGGCATCCCTTCAAAGTCAAGGATGACGAGGCCATGATGGAGACCGCCGACAGCGTTCGGCAGTATGGTGTTCTGGTTCCGGCGATCGCCCGCCCGGACCCGGAGGGCGGCTATGAGCTGGTTGCCGGTCACAGGCGGCACCGGGCCAGTGAGCTGGCCGAGAAAGAAACCATGCCTGTCATTGTCCGAGACCTGGACGATGATGCTGCCACTATCATCATGGTGGACAGCAACTTACAACGTGAAAGCCTGCTCCCCAGCGAAAGGGCCTTTGCTTACAAGATGAAGCTGGAGGCTATGAAACACCAAGGCGCACGGGGGGACTTAACTTCGTCCCAACTTGGGACGAAGTTGCGTGCAGATGAATTGTTGGCGCAGCAGGCTGGTTCGAGTAGGAACCAGGTGCAGCGCTATATCCGCCTGACGGAGCTGATTCCCGAACTGCTGGATATGGTCGATGAAAAGAAAATCGCCCTCAATCCGGCTTATGAGCTGTCCTTTCTCAAAAAAGAAGAACAGCGGGATTTGCTGGACGCGATGGACAGCGAACAGGCTACCCCCTCTCTCTCCCAGGCTCAGCGACTCAAGAAATACAGCCAGGAGGGACATCTGACCCTCGATATGATGCGCGTCATCATGGGTGAGGAAAAGAAAAGTGATCTCGACAAAGTGACTTTCACCTCCGACACCCTGCGGAAGTATTTCCCCAAAAGCTATACGCCCCAGCGGATGCAGGAAACCATTATCAAACTGCTGGAGGCGTGGCAGAAGAAGCGCCAGAGAGACCAGGAACGATGAAAGGAGCCGCCTATGAGGGATATTTCAGCCCGTGAGCTGAAAGGACACAATATCTTGGCCGTAGAGCGTTTTCAGGACAGCACCCGCTGGATGATCGAGTTTTCCGTTCAGCGCCCTTGTTCCTACGGCTGCCCCGGCGATGATATGCGGCTGTTTCTTACGGAGGACGGGTATCAGGCCGCCCTCGTAAGCCAGAAGCGTCGGGAAATCAAAATCAAGCGGTATGCCCGTGTGATCGAGGGCCATGTGCTCGACTTCAAACCGGACAAGCGCCGCCGCCACCCGTAAACTCATTATCACTACGAAAGGAAAGGAATGAATATGTGTACTGTCCAGAGCATCAAAGATGCCATCCGGGAAAGTTGCCAGTCCCAGTATGATATGGAATCCACCGACATTGACCGGGTTTTGCAGACCCTCCCGTTTTCGGAGCATGAGCCGATGTTCAGTCATCCGCCGAAGTACAAGCGTCCTTACCGGCCCTGGCAGAACAACAAAAACAGCTGAAAGCCACAGTCTTTTTCACGAAGGATTGTGGCTTTTTTCATGCCCTAAAATTAGAAAGGAGTGAAGTCAATGGCCGTTTTTCGCATTGAACGGACCAAAGATTATACCGTGATGAGCAATCATCACCTGCGGAACCACGAACTATCCCTCAAGGCAAAGGGGCTTCTTTCCATGATGTTATCCCTGCCTGATGACTGGAACTATACTACCCGTGGACTTGCGAAAATCTGCAAGGAGGGCGTTGATGCCATCGGCAGTGCGCTGCGGGAGTTGGAAACCGCCGGTTACAACGTGCGGAACCAGCTGCGGGACCAACAAGGCCGGATCAGCGACACCGAGTATGTGATTTATGAGAAACCCCAGCCCAGGCAGCCAGAAACGCCAAGGCCGGATACGGCTGTACCAGATACGGCTTCACCAGATACGGAAAACCCGTATCTGGATAAACCGGATACGGAAAAGCCCGCAGAATTAAATATAGAGAAACCAAATACTCAAAAACAAAATACTCATGGAGCAAGTACCGATTCCATTCCCTTCCGGGAAACAGCGGCAGCACAGCTGCCGGAACGGAAAGGAAGGGATGCGATGTCTGTCTCAGAGATAGAAAATTATCGGGAATTGATTCTGGAGAACATCGAGTATGACTATCTGTGCAGAGAGTTTTCGACCTACCGTGAGGACCTGGACGAGATTGTGGAGCTGATGGTGGAGACCGTTTGTGCCAAACGTAAAACCACTCGGATCGCTGGCAGCGACTTTCCCCATGAAGTCGTGCGCTCCCGGTTCTTGAAGCTGGATAGCGAGCATATCCGATTTGTCATGGACGGTATGCAGAAAAACACCACGGAGGTCCGCAATATGAAACAGTATTTGCTTGCAGTGCTGTTCAACGCGCCCACCACGATCAGCAATCACTACACCGTACAAGTCAATCACGATATGAACACAGGCGGCTGGTAAACAGCCGCTTTTCTGTTGCCCGGCAATACCGGGAGAAAGGATTTTGCCATGAAACGACCTCTTGCCTACATTACGGCTCCCTGGAGCAACAACCAGTATGAGAACGCCGAGAACGCTGCCACCTACTGCCGCCAGGTGTACGACGCCGGGTATTCGCCCATCTGCCCGGTTCTGTTCTTGTCCACCTTCCTCAAGGACGAGATTCCCCAGGAACACAAGGACGGGCTGGATATGGTGCGAGACTATCTGCGCCGGTCCCATGTGCTGGTGGTCTGCGGCCACGGCATCGACGAGACCGTGAAGAATGACATCGCCACCGCTGAGCGCCTGCGGATCACCGCTACCACCCTGGACGGTATCCTGACTGTGAAAGGCCAGGGACGCGGGAAAGGAGGTGCGCGCCATGCCTGAGCGTAAGACCGTGGGCCAGCTGATGGAGGAAATGCGGCTCAAGGCCGGGGCGCAGAACTACCACGGCCATGAGTACATGGATTTGGAGCGGTTTGCCGAGGACACCCGGCACATGATTATCTTCGATGTGCTGACCCACGATTCGCCGGTGGGCTGGAAAGGCGAACGGACCCGCCTGTTTCTGACGGAGGCCGGATACCAGAAAAGCCTGGAGAACCAGGAAAAGGGCCACATCAAGATTCTCAGCCATGCCAAGGTGCGCCAGGGACATCTGTACTATGACCGCTCCGATCAGCTGCGTTGAAAGGAGCCTGCCATGATGAAATACCTGCTGCGGCGGCTGGTGGTCCCGCCTTAGTATCAAGCGCCACCCCTGCAAAATCCGTGGAAAGGAGGCGATGACCTATGCAGGAGGAAGTGGAAAACAGGACTTTGACGCTGGTAGTCAGCGGAACAAAGTTTACCGGGCGGCTGTTTAAGGCCGCCATCACCAAGTACCTTGCCCACCGCAAGGAAAAGAAGCTGCAAAAGCAGAAAAGCCGGGATACCCCCGTGATTCCCCACGGCAAACAGACGGTGAAGCAGCTGATCGGCCAGAATCAGGGCGTTTCCAACATCGAGATCACCGACCCCTCCATCAAGGAGTTTGAAAAGATCGCCCGGAAATACGGCGTTGACTATGCGGTGAAGAAGGACCGCAGCAGCTCCCCGCCCAAGTACCTGATCTTTTTCAAAGGCCGCGATGCGGATGCCCTGACCGCTGCCTTTACCGAGTACACCGGCAAGAAGGTCAGAAAGGCGCAGAAAACAGAGCGTCCGTCCGTGCTGGCAAAGCTGAGCCAGTTCAAAGAGCTGGTGAAACACGCCGTTGTGGACCGGAACAAGCGGAAGGAGCTGGAACGATGAAGATGAAAAAGCAACTTGACATCAAAAAGCTCCTTTTGCTGAATATGCCCTATATCCTGATGGGGCTGTTCGCAACCAACTTCGGTGAAGGATGGCGGATGGCCGTGGGTGCGGACGCTTCGGCAAAAATGCTTTCGTTCTTCTCCACGCTGCCGGTGGCGCTGGCCAGCTGGTGGCCCAGCCTGCACCCTTTGGACCTGCTGGTGGGGCTGTGCTGCGGCGCTGGCCTGCGATTGGCCGTGTATCTCAAAAGCAAGAACGCCAAGAAGTACCGGCACGGTATGGAGTATGGCAGCGCCCGCTGGGGCACCCATGAGGACATCGCACCCTACATCGACCCGGTGTTCCAGAACAATGTGATTCTGACTAAAACCGAGAGCCTGACCATGAACAGCCGCCCCAAGGACCCCAAGACCGCCAGAAACAAAAATGTGCTGGTGATCGGTGGCTCCGGTTCCGGCAAGACCCGCTTCTGGCTGAAACCGAACCTGATGCAGATGCACAGCTCCTATGTGGTGACAGACCCAAAAGGCACCATCCTGGTGGAGTGCGGCAAAATGCTTCAGCGCGGCACACCCAAGCTGGGCAAGGACGGCAAGCCCATGAAGGATAAGCACGGCAAGGACATCTATGAGCCTTATCGGATCAAAGTCCTCAATACCATCAACTTCAAGAAGTCCATGCACTATAATCCCTTTGCCTACATCCACTCCGAAAAGGACATCTTGAAACTGGTCACGACGCTGATCGCCAACACCAAGGGCGAGGGCAAGGCCGGGGACGATTTTTGGGTTAAGGCCGAGACGCTTTTGTACTGCGCCCTCATTGGGTATATCCACTACGAGGCCCCGGTGGAGGAACAGAATTTCTCCACCCTCATCGAGTTCATCAACGCGATGGAGGTCCGGGAGGATGACGAGGAGTTCAAGAACCCCGTGGACCTGATGTTTGACGCGCTGGAGGCAGAGAAGCCCAACCACTTCGCCGTCCGTCAGTACAAAAAGTACAAGCTGGCTGCGGGCAAAACCGCAAAATCCATCCTGATTTCCTGCGGTGCGCGCCTTGCCGTGTTCGACATCGCGGAGCTGCGGGAGGTCACGGCCTACGACGAGCTGGAGCTGGATACCCTGGGAGACCGGAAAACCGCCTTGTTCTTGATTATGAGCGACACGGACGATAGCTTTAACTTCCTGATCTCCATGTGCTACACCCAGCTGTTCAATCTGCTCTGCGAAAAAGCGGACGATGTGTACGGCGGGCGGCTGCCGGTCCATGTGCGGTGCCTCATTGACGAGGCCGCCAATATTGGACAGATCCCTCGGCTGGAAAAGCTGGTTGCCACCATCCGAAGCCGTGAGATTTCCGCCTGCCTGGTGCTGCAAGCACAGTCCCAGCTCAAAGCTATCTACAAGGACAACGCCGATACCATCATCGGCAACATGGATACCTCCATCTTCCTGGGCGGCAAAGATCCGACAACCCTCAAGGAGCTGGCCGCCGTGCTGGGCAAGGAGACCATCGTGCGCCCGTAAGGGTGTATGCCAAAATCCGCCTTTAGCAAGCGGTAGACAAAGATATCAAGAAAGGCAGGTGAAAATTAACGTCTATCATTCCACGACTTATCCGTGAGGGGAAACCCTCTGGGGAGTGTAGCATGTCGTTGTCATTGTAGTAAATACAGTGGTAGATATGGAATGGCACAAGCTTCTGAAAGCCGCTCCATATGGGAATGAAAATCCGTGTATGAGGATGAAAGCTAAACTGCTTGATTGGTAGCCGGAGCCTGGGAGTATCTGGCCTACGTGCGAAAGAAGCTGTAACGCACGGTGCTTTGGCGGCTGTCGCTCGATAGTCGGCAGACGCGGGATATCCAAAGCAAGGCAATCTCTGGACTGAGATAAACGGCGAACGCCACATATTACCGACAACACGGAACGCTACGTTTGGCATATGCTACCGGGGATGACCTAACCCCGCTCGTCTGCGGGTATGGTTACACAGCTCCCATAGTAGTCCGGGAACCCTGAATAGACAGGGATAGCCGTAAAAACGGAAGCGGGAAAGCCGCTCACATGGCGAAGGGGAGCAGTATGCCTTTAATACAAAGAAAGAAAGGACGGTGCGTGAGGCACTATGAGAAATCCTACTGATGTATTAAATAGCCTAAACAAACAGTCTAAAAATCCATCGTATAAGTTCCAAAGGCTATACCGGAACCTGTACAACCCGGAATTTTACCTTCTGGCATATAGAAATATCTACGCCAATGAAGGGAGCATGACGCCGGGAGTGGATGGTGAAACACTGGACGGAATGAGCAGTCCGAGAATAGAGCGTATCATTAACGCACTCAAAGACCACTCTTACCGTCCTAATCCTGCACGACGCACTTATATTGCAAAGAAAAACAGCAGTAAAAAGCGTCCGCTGGGAATCCCTTCCGGGGATGATAAGCTGGTGCAGGAAGTAGTCCGAATGATATTGGAAAGCATTTACGAATCCACTTTCTCCGACCAATCCCACGGGTTCCGTCCGAAACGGAGCTGTCATACAGCACTGGAGCAATTACAGCGGACATTCGCCGGGGCAAACTGGTTTGTGGAGGGGGATATTCAGGCGTGCTTTGACAGCTTTGACCATCAGGTGCTGATTAACATTCTGCGCAGACGCATTGATGATGAAGCATTTATTTCATTGATGTGGAAATTTTTGAAAGCCGGATATATGGAACAATGGCAATACCACAGGACGTACTGCGGCACTCCGCAAGGGTCAGGTATCAGCCCCATACTGGCGAACATCTATCTGCACGAATTAGATATGCACATGGAGGAATACAAAACAGCCTTTGTAAAGGGAAACCGGTTGAGCCGCAAGGTAAATCCGGAATACGCCAGACGTAATCGGGAAGTACAGGCATATAAGCGCCGAAACGCCAAAATCTGGAACACCCTGACCGAGGCAGAAAAGAAAGAGCGCGCCGGGGAACTGCGCAGGCTGCGGGAAAGACAGCGCGAAATCCCATCGAAGCAATTCAGGGACGAAACGTATAAAAATCTGCAATACGTCCGCTATGCTGATGATTTTATCGTAGGTGTGGTTGGAAGCAAGGCAGACGCCGAAGCTCTGAAAGCCGATTTGGCAGTATTCCTCAAAGAGACGCTGAACCTTACTCTGTCTGAAAAGAAAACCAAAATCACCCATGCAACCGACCGGGCGCGGTTTCTCGGCTATGATATTTCCATTTCCAAAAGCCGGGAAATCACGAAACGTCAGGGGAAAAAGGTAAAGGGGTACAGCGGGGCAGTCAAGTTATATATGCCTCATGAGAAATGGGAATCGAAGCTGATGGAGTACGGAGCAATCCGTATCAAGAAGGATAAAATCACACAAAAAGAGCATTGGAAAGCCATCCACAGACCTAAACTCATCAACCGCAGGGATATAGAAATCCTGTCAAAATACAACTCTGAAATCAGAGGGTTGTATAACTACTACTCATTAGCCTGCAATGTGTGTGCAATGAGTAAATTTGCGAGCCTCATGCACTACAGCATGTTAAAAACGTTCGCAAATAAGTACCGCACAACCGCCAATAAAATCAAACTGAAATATTTCAGGAATGGGCGTTTCACTGTTGTCTACAAGACAAAAAGCGGTGCTAAAGAGAGCGCATTTTACAGAGGGCCATTCATCCGTAAGGACAAGCCCAATGTGCCGCAAGCGGATGTGCTGCCTGCGTACAAGAAGTATGACAGGCCGAACCGTCTGGCGGCGAAATTGCGTTCCAAAACCTGCGAACTCTGCGGGCAGTACACGAATGACGTGGAGATTCATCAGGTAAAACGGCTGAAAAGCCTAAGCGGTGAGTATGAGTGGGAAAGGATTATGCTCAAAAATCATAGAAAAACGCTGGCGGTATGCCCGGCGTGCCACCGTGAAATACACGGAAAAGACTGATTTTGTTAGTTTACGGCATTACGGAGAGCCGTGTGCATCGAGAGGTGCCCGCACGGTTCGGGAGGAAGCGTCCACGAGGCGCTTACCTCATGACACCTACAACACCGGCGAGAGCCGGGGCCGCGAGACATCCCATTCTCTTAACTACCAAAAGCTCGGCAAAGAGCTTATGAGCCAGGATGAACTGGCCGTCATGGACGGCGGCAAGTGTATCCTCCAGCTGCGCGGTGTGCGGCCTTTCCTCTCGGACAAGTACGACATCACCAAGCACCCCAATTACCCGTACACCGCCGACGCGGACCCCAAGAACGCCTTTGACATCGAGGCGTTCCTGTCCACCCGGCTCAAGCTCAAGCCCAACGAGGTCTACGATGTGTATGAAGTAGACGCAGAGGGCGTGTAAATCTGTTCCGCTGTGAAAGACCTGCTAATAAAAGTCAAGTAGAAATTTCAGATTTTTAGGGAGGCGAAAAAATGCAATACAAAATCAAGCCGCTGAGCATCTCAAAATTAAAACGGCGGCCAGCCAGATGGTATAGAGTGTAAAAATCAGTCGTGCTCCAGGGATTCCAAGTAGGCTTTCACAGAAGCGTAGTAGATGCGCAGGAACTTGTTGGCAGAGGCCATCATGTAGACACGATATGGCTTGCCTTCAGAGCGTTTCTTGTCCATGAACTGGTACACCGGCTCGTCTATTGGAGCACATTGCAGGATGACGCTCATCACCAGAAAGAGCGTCCTGCGCAGTGAGGCAGATCCTCGCTTGGAAATGCTACGGCTACGGACATCTATTTGACCGGATTGGTAGGGCGGGGCGTCAATACCCGCAAAGGCAACCAACGCTTTTTTGGAATGAAAACGGCGTACATCGCCAATTTCAGCCAGGAGTTGAGGGCCGAGGGTTGGGCCAACACCAAACATCCCCATCACTACAGGATACTCCGGCAGAGAAGCTGCCAGGGATTGCATCTCCTGTTTGAGAGCAGCTAACGCGGAAGAAGTTGTCTGGAGTTGAGAAATGGCCTGTTCTACCAAAAGTTTTGCCGTATCCGTTTTCGGTATGACACCGAAGTGTCTGCAAGCAGAGGCATAAATATCCAGCGCCTTATCCTCGCTGAAATTGTAGCCGTGCTTTCTGCACCACTTCTGGTATTGGGTAGTAAAGGCCTTCTCAGACCGGCAACAAACGCACTCGCAATGCCAAAAAGTAGCGACAAAGTCCACCCACTTCTCGCTGCCATCGGCGCGGGGCGGACTGGTAAACAAGCGATTTGCGTCTGGGAAGGTGGTGTCCAGCAGGGAGATCAGGTTATTCTTCAGCATGGTCTGAACTTTGGAATACTGTTGGTACTGCCGGTAGCAGATTTTCAGCATGAGTCGGGTATCCTCCTCCGGGATATATCTCGGCAATGTGAGCCAGTGGTCAAGACCGTAGTTGGCCAGCTTTACGGCATCCTTTTTGTCGGTTTTGGCCCGTCTTAAACTGTTGTTTCCGTAGTCATGCACCAGCATTGCATTGACTACCGAGACATAAAGGCCCGCGTCGTGGAGCAGCCAGGCCACCGGAGCATGGTAATTACCCGTGGATTCCATCACCACACGGGTCTCGCCGTCCAGGCTTTTGAGCAGTCCTGCCAGCTCGCTCAGTTCATTGGCGGTGTGACGTACTTCAAAGGGTGAAACCACTACCTCTCCGAAGGGCCGCATGACTGCAATCATGCTCTTACCCTTGGAAACATCGATGCCAACGCAGTTCATTCACATTCCTCCAATACAAAGAATCTGCAACCGGAATCCATCTTTTCTCGCTGCCGATTCAATCTATTGTGTGACACGAACTCTCCGACATCCGGTGGTTCAACCTGCTTAAATCGAACGCTGCAACGAGAGGATGGCTAACAGTCTTTCACACGGACATACAAGCCCAAGGAGTGATTGGTCAGCCAGTTGCTCCTCTCATTGTAGCTTAGGCACGAGATGGAGGGAAAGCCGGACTGGCTGTCCGGCTTTCCTGTCCAAATTTATTGTAATAGGAGTGATCTTATCTACCCGCCTCAACCGCCCCGGATGGGGCCATCGGCGTACAAAGCGGACAATCACCAAAAAATAATGAAAAAAGGAGGACAGCCGGAATCAGGCCCCGGAAACCGGGTGCCGATTGTTCCGGCTTTTGTATGCCTATGAATGACTAAATCAAACTTTTCAAATGATTCCGGCTAACTATAATTTATGGCATTTTTCAATCAGGCTATCACCGTTCTTCAGACCCTCGTTATCGCTCTGGGCGCTGGTCTCGGCATCTGGGGTGTCATCAACCTGCTGGAAGGTTACGGCAACGACAACCCCGGTGCGAATGCTCATGTGTCATAAAGAAACACACAAGAGATTGATAGACAGCAGCCTACTATTCCGTAAATTTTGTTTCAGGACTTTCTTTTTCAATGCCGATATGCTATAATATTTCTATTCCAAGTAAGGAGTTAAAAATATGCGGCAAGGTATTCTTAATTAACTATAATCAAATAGTGGGAACAAAGAATTGTAACCGTCCCTTGCAAGGGGCTTAGTTTTTTGTACCCTTTTTAAGAATACTTTTGCCTTATATATTTGACATATCAAAAGAGCGACCGCTGCTTGCAGTGCGTTGTATGTATGTGTATGTCTATTCGCTATATCCCCAGCGGTAAAAGTATTTTGCTGCTGGGGATTTTTATGCCCTTTGGGGGCTGAATGGAGGACAAACACATGAAAATAATCAATATCGGCATTCTTGCTCATGTAGACGCAGGAAAAACGACTTTGACAGAAAGCCTGCTCTATACCAGCGGAGCCGTTCCGGAATTAGGGAGTGTAGATAAGGGAACAACGCGGACAGACACCATGCTGTTGGAACGCCAGCGTGGGATTACCATTCAAACGGCCGTCACTTCTTTCGGCTGGAAGAATTATAAGATCAATATTGTCGATACCCCCGGCCATATGGACTTTTTGGCGGAAGTATATCGCTCACTTGCTGTTCTTGACGGAGCAATTTTAGTAGTTTCCGCAAAGGACGGCGTGCAGGCACAAACACGGGTACTGTTCCATGCGCTCCAGAAAATGAAAATCCCAACGATTATTTTTGTAAATAAGATAGACCAGGAGGGCATTGACTTACAGAGCGTTTATCAAAATATCAGAGAAAAACTTTCTGATGATGTCATGGTTATGCAAGATGTTTCGCTCACTCCGGAAGTGTCTCTGACAGACATTGAGGATATAGAAAAATGGGATTCTATTATTGCTGGAAATGATGAACTTTTGGAAAAATATATTGCGGGGGAACCTTTGAAAATACAAGATTTACAGAGGGAGAAATGCAGAAGAATGCAAAACGGTTCCCTGTTTCCTATTTATCATGGGAGTGCAAAGAACAATATCGGAACTGAAAAGCTGATTGAAGTGATTGCAGAAACATTTACTTCTGGTGCGGACAACGATCAATCCGAGCTATGCGGAAGCGTTTTTAAAATCGAGTACACAGACCAGAAAAAGCGGCTCGTTTATTTGCGGTTATACAGCGGGACACTTCATTTACGGGATACGATTCTCCTGCCCCAAAATCAAAAACTAAAAATCACAGAAATGAGGATTCCGTCAAACGGAGAGATTATACCGGCGGACACAGCCTGTTGCGGAGAAATTGTTATTTTGACCAATGACACTCTGAAGCTGAATGATACTCTCGGAAATGTAGAACTTTTGCCGCGCAAGGCATGGGAAAAAAATCCGATTCCTTTGCTTCGGACGACGGTGGAGCCGCAAAATCAGGAACAAAGAGACCTCCTGCTGAATGCCCTGACGGAAATTGCAGATACAGATCCGCTGTTGCATTACTATGTGGATACGATAACGCATGAAATCATCATTTCTTTTTTAGGAAAAGTCCAGTTAGAGGTTGTATGCTCTCTGTTAGTAGAGCGATACCATGTGAACATAAATGTGAAAGAACCTACGGTCATTTATCTGGAAAGGCCATTAAAAACAGCCAGTTACACGATTCATATTGAAGTGCCGCCGAATCCGTTTTGGGCATCCATTGGCTTAACTGTAACGCCACTTCCTGCCGGAAGTGGAACCCGGTTTAAAAGCAAAGTATCTCTCGGCTATTTAAACCAAAGTTTTCAAAATGCCGTTATGGAAGGGGTGCGTTATGGAATGGAGCAAGGCTTATACGGTTGGGAAGTGACAGATTGTGAAATTTGTTTTGACTATGGAGTTTATTACAGTCCAGTTAGTACCCCCGCAGATTTTCGTTCCCTTGCTCCTATCGTGTTAGAACAGGCATTGAAAAGAGCAGGAACACAATTATTGGAACCATACCTTTCCTTTACCCTTTTTGCACCGCAGGAATATATTTCACGGGCTTATAATGACGCACCGAAGTATTGTGCAGTGATTGAATCAACCTTGCTTAAAAATGATGAAGTTATTTTTACGGGAGAAATCCCCGCCCGCTGCATCGGCGAATATAGGAATGATTTAAATTTTTATACAAATGGGAGAAGCGTCTGCCTTACCGAATTAAAAGGGTACCAAGAAATTTCCGGGGAGCCTGTATTGCAGCCACGCCGTCCTAACAGCCGTTTAGATAAGGTTCGGCATATGTTTCAGAAAATAACGTAATATTTTGTGCGTTATCACGGATAAAAATCTTTGAATATAAGGAGAGTCTATGTTAGTTTTGTTTTCAAGTCGGTTTTGTGTAAACTTATATTGAGCAAACGGCCTTTATTTATAACCCGACTAATTTTGTATGCTAATGTCGAGCATATCTTTCTAAATTGTGATATTCGTATTCGGAAGGAGGGGCAATGTGTTAAAGAAATTGAATGACGCGATGGACTATATTGAAGCGCACCTGGAGGACGAGTTTTTACTTGAGAAGATTTCTGAGCATATAAATGTTTCAGATTATCATTTTAGAAAAATATTTTTTGCGCTTACCAATATGACGCTGAATGAGTATGTAAAAAACAGACGACTTTCAGAAGCTAACAAAGAATTGTTGCAGGGGGCGCAGGTAACAGATGTCGCTTATCAATATGGGTATCAATCCGTAGACGGATTTACACGTGCCTTTAAAAAATGGAGCGGTATCTTACCGTCACAAGTCGCAAAGTTGAAACAATGTAAATCATGCCAAAAGTTACAATTTGTTGTAACTATGAAGGGAGGAACTTTAATGGAATATAAAATTGTTGAAAAACCTGCTTTTACGTTTGCAGGTGTAAGTAAACGAGTGCCGTTACAATATGAGGGAGTAAACAACGCTATTTTGGAACTGGCACAAAGCATAACACAGGAACAGAAAGAAGAAATGCACCGGTTGCAAAACATTGAGCCATATGAAACTGTAAATGTTTCCTATGAATCAGATACGAACTTTCTTGAAGAAGCTGGTGAATTAACGCATTTAATTGGAGTTTTAACAACTAAAAATGACATTAGCAGTAATCTGGACACATTTCCTGTTAAAGCTCATACGTGGGCAGTTTTTCCAAATGAAGGAATCTTCCCGTTTACTTTGCAGGATACAATGGCAAGAATCTACTCCGAATGGTTTATGACGGCAGATTATGAACTGGCAGAGCCGTTTTCTTTCTCTTTTACAAAAATGGACGACAAAAAGCCCAACTACGCATACAGTGAAATTTGGATTCCAGTAACAAAAAAAGAATAAGCAATTACACTCAAATAGGAAAGCCAGCCGAGCCAGCGGGCAGTCAAGATAAACGGCGCATATGCGCCGCTGTTGACAGCCCCGCCCGCCTTTGCTGGTAGGCAATCAAGGGGCGACAGCAAGGGGTGCTGCCGCCCTCTGATATTATAAATGAAACCCGTCAACCATACAACGCCCTATGTGGGAGAAAGGGGGAATCATCTATGCCTTGCACAGAAGCATACAAAGAACACATCATGTACACGTTCAATGGCTTTGCAAGACCGTCATACACTATGCGGCTATCAACGCATGGCGTGACAGGAGCAGCCGGCGGCAAAAAGAAA
>ENA-OWOC01000215-OWOC01000215.1-gut-metagenome-genome-assembly--contig:-NODE-215-length-21611-cov-5.678462_pt1 | contig 21611 bp, 18 predicted proteins | sample MGYA00248245_ERZ651791 | MGnify/ENA primary metagenome ERZ651791 (study PRJEB26908, sample SAMEA4031703) | gut metagenome | biome: gut; feature: normal infant; material: stool | place: China | collected 2015...
AATCGGTGGAGCTGCATGACAAGGTCATCGGGCATTATCTGAACATAAAACACTATCAGTAAGTTGGAGTCATTACCGAATACCTGTTGCTATTTCAGGCATACCCTCAGCTAATTTTCGTTACATCTATTAGCTGAGGATTCCCAGGTATAATTATCAGGAATGGGTAAATATAATTAAAGGGTCTGACTCATCTTTCGTTCAGCTCGCAGCAGCTCCTTCATCATGCGCTCACTGGCGTACTGCGCTTCCTCTGCAGTGACGGTCGCAACGGCATTCCCCTGCAGATCATAGCGGGAGGCCCCCACCTTCATCCGGGACAGATAGCCCGCAGACCGGGTCAGACTCTTCAGGCACTTAATGACCTGTTTATGCGACAGCGGCAGGTCGCGGTTCACAATGTCGGCAAACAGCTGCTCGCGCATTCCCCTCGCCAGCAGACGGGGTGAGTTTCCGTCGAACAGCTGTGGCCAGAATGCCTTCAGGGTCATGATGGCCTGTTCCGGCGGCAGCAGGCGAAGATAACGCACCGGAGGTGGCGTCTTTACCGCTTTATCCGGCGCCGGCGCAGCGTTGCGCGCGTCGGCTTCGGCCGCTTGTTTAGCCTTCTCAAGTTTCGCTTTCTTTGCCTTCCAGGCCGGCGGGGACGAGACCACCACGACCTTCTTTCGGCGCACCACACCAGGAGCAGGGGTTGCCTCTGCGGGGGCCGTGCTGTTCTCCGCCGGTTTTCGTTTCAGGCTCAGTACAGGGCGTTTTTCTTCTGCCATAACAATTGCCTATCGTTCAGTTAATAAGAGCTACTATACCTGAACGGTATCACCCTTTCCTGCTCCTGCGTTCACATTGAGACGACAATACCCAGTACCGCCAGGTGCACGGCATAGAACATCACGAAGAACTGCCGCGGCCAGAAGCGTTTCACACGTTCTCCGGCAGATGAGCACACCATCAGCGTCAGCAGCGCAATCGCCAGCCCGGCCACTGATTCACTCACGTCATGCATATTCATCAGCAACACCATGAGGGCCCACAACACCCCGTATCCCAGCCGTTCCGGTGCATGCTGTGCGCGACAAAGCAGCCAGCTGGCGGTGAGCATGCCCACTCCGGCCATGCCGTAGCTGCCGGTTGACAGGGGTATCCAGGTGACCAGCAGTCCAGCCGCCGGGAGGGTGTAATACCAGGACGGCTGGCTGACCCACCGCAGGACCTGGCCCGTAACGGCAAAGGCAAACAGAATATTCCCGGTATACCACGGGTACCCGATGAGCATAAACGCCACCTGGGCGACCAGCGCCCAGCCCCACAGGCTGTTCAGTTGAGACTGGCGTATTTCCGCGTGCCGTGCCAGATTCATTCCCCATGCCAGACCGAACAGCGGAAAACAACCACGTCCCAGCAGGCGCATCACTTCATTGTTTCCGGCCAGCAGTAAGCCGGTGTGGTCAGTCACCATCAGTACCAGTGCGACCGTTTTAATCATATCCGTTTGTCCCGGTGTCCAGGTCAGCAGGCGCTGAAGCCAGCTGTCTGTCGCGCCTGGAAATGTGTGTTGTGCTCTCATGTTTTTTTTCCTTTTAGCGCTCCGGCAGACTGCCCGATTTCAATCGGGGAGGCTGCCGGAGCAGACAAGCCGCAGGCGCGTCAGTCGCCCCCGAGTGTTTTCTCGCGGTTAAGGTCACGAACCATGTCCCGCTCCACAGCCTGCAGACGCTCACGCTGCAGACGTTCTGAGGCCACCTGCTGAATCGCCTCCTCCTGGCGCCGGAACTGAGGATCATCCGGTAGCGTCGTTTTCTCCGTACCCGGCCGGTCACGCTCCAGTCCGCGAATGACGTCCCCGATAACCTCTTTCACCCGGTCCGCCGGCTCGCCGGCTTTACGCGCCTCCCCGGCCACTTCCCGGGCAGTCTGTTCCGCCTGTTTTTCCATTTCCCGGCGCTGCTGTTCTTCTGCCGCCCGCTGTGCCAGTACCTCTGGCGGGAGGATAATGTCAGCCCCGGCCTGCGGTACCGGAGCCACCGGCGCCGGTTCAGCCCATACCCGCCCACCGGTCATGGCCCCGGGGTTCCAGGGGCGGTCATCACCGGCCAGCCGCACCACCACCCCCGTATCGGGATTGTCGCGGGCCATTCTGACGCCCTCCCCCATATTCCCGGCCAGCAGGCTTTCTCCGTTGCGGCTGTTCTGCAGCGCCACGAACCGGGCGTCTTCATTGCCCATAATTCGTCCCTCTCCGCCGATAGCCTCCAGCCGTCCGTCCCGATCGGTCAGCGGGCTGAGCCAGATACCGGCGGCTTTCCCGTTTTTATCAAATGCCGGCAGCGCCACATGCGGCTGAGGGTACTTTTTCCCCGGAGAAATGAATTTTCCCGGTGAATTTCCCTGTGCCAGACCGGACTGCTGCAGGGCTGCCCGGCCAGCAGCGGTTTCATCCAGTGGCCTTGCCCGCCCGAACAGCAGATCGGCTGTTTTCACCGCCCGGTCGTTACGGGGTTCAAGAATATCGTGAGCCGTCGAATTCTAAGGTGAATGCTTGATGGCCTTTATCCAGCCCTCACGGCTGTCGGTGTATACCTGCACATGCTGTTTCATGCGGGATAAAGCCACATAGGCAGACTCAAAGCTGGCCATCTGTTCCCGACCACCGGCCACCCCTTCCAGCGCGATGGCATACGGTTCGCTGGCCCCCTGGGCGCCGTGGGCCGTAATGGCGTAGGCGAGGTCGATATGCTGCTGCGCCTGATCCGCCTTCGGGGTCAGCGTACGGGTGAGTTTGCCATCAGATAGCGTGACACTGTCACCCGAAACAGACTGCACCTCCCAGATACTGTTGGCCACATAGCCGCGCTCCAGGTCACTTTTGCTGAAGCGCATTCGGTCCCCCTGAGACACGGTTATCTTTTCCTGACGATAGAGCGTGACGCCTTCTGCCGATGCCTCCCGGGGTGAGATATATCGCTCCTTTCCTTCACTGTCTGTCAGGGTGATCAGCTGATTAGCCTTATCCACCTTGCTGATACGGTGGTATACGTTATCAACCAGCGCCACCGCCTCCTTGTGAGCCGTCCAGGTCGACAGTTTGCGCAGTTCACCGTCACGGATGTTACTCGTGACCAGCACCGGCAGGGTGATTTCCTCTTTGCCGGTTTCCCCGTTCTCCCGCCGTGCGTCATGGATCAGACTGTTCAGCGCCCGCCGGTCCTTATTCAGATGGGTGATCACCAGCGTCTGCGACTGTGCCTCCGGGGTCCGTCCGGTATAGTCCTTCACCAGCGCCTCGTAGAGCGTCGCGGGCTGACCTTCCGGCAGGGTTTTCCCCTCGCTCAGCGCCTTTTCTATCGCCTTTTCCTGCTTTGGCGTGAATTCCACCACAGAACTGCCCGGCGCCCATGCGCCTTCTTTTCTCGGCACCTGCTCCGGCGTGACCTGCTCGATGGTGGTCAGGGCGCGGTGCACATCCCGCTCAATCAGGCTGTAGACCGCCGGTCGCAGCTCAGGCATCTGGCGTACAATCTCTTTCATGATGGCAACGTCGGCGGCGCTGCGCTGCTGCGTCAGCCTGAACGGCTGGCCCGGCGCGATGGGCTGCAGCTGGTCGTTATCCCCACTGGACACCGCCCGCCCACCGCCGGCGACGATGAGGGAGTGGGCTTTTGCCATATCGGCCAGCCCCACCATTGAGCTCTCGTCGAGCAGGAACAGGGTGTTGCTGAAATCGGGTGTCTGGCCATTGCGCTGTAGCAGCTGCGTGTCGTGGAGGAACGATGCCGTCGTGCGCGCATCCACGCCAGCACTCTGCATTTCCCCGACCGCGCGATGCGTCGGCGCCAGACCGATGACGCGCGGACGGGTCTCTTCCGGCAGCAGACTGATGGCACTCATGACTGCCCGGAACTGGGTGGTTTTCCCCACCCCGGCATACCCCTGAACCACCGTGAACCGGTCCGTGCTTTCCAGAATCATCCGGGTCGCCGCCCGCTGTCCGGCGGTCAGGTCCGTCATCAGACTGGCCGGCACGCGGTCCATCAGGGGGGCCACCGCGTCTTTACCTTCCAGCACGTGGGTCAGGATGCTTTTTTCGGCGTCCCAGGTCTGACGGGAAATCAGCAGGTCATTGCCGTAGCCGTGCGCCACCGGTACATTCAGCAACTGCCCCGACCTGATTTGTGCCTGGATGGTCGTGTCGATGTCCGCCATCGAAACCTTCCCGCCCCCGGTTTCCAGCGCCGTCGCCAGCAGCTGGGGCCGGGAGAAGGTCAGTTTCTCACTTTCAAGCAGCGGGATGGCCAGGTGAATGGCCTGTTCTGCCGGGGTACGCAGTCCGGCCTTCTGCTGCGCAATGGCCGCATCCAGGTCCGTCTCGCCGGATCGGGTCTTCAGCTGCTCTGAGACCACGCTGAAGGCGGTATGCCGCGACAGCTTCTCCGTCGTGCGCGCCGCATCCTGCGCCGAGTACAGCCGGAGATGACTTCCGCTCTGCGCCAGCTGGTTGAGGGTGGCGTTATCCAGCTCACGCTGCGTCACCGACGCAAAGACCGTTGCCGTCTCGCTAACCGACCTGCCGGGACTTTCCACCCAGCCGTGGCCGATTTTAATACCGTCAAACACGCCCGCGCCCACGGCCAGGGTCTGCGTGGTTTTCTGCCCCGGCCGCTGTACCGTCAGCTGCCCTTCCTCCACTTTCATCACCGTGATGCTTTCCCCGCCCTTCAGGCGTGTGTCCGGTATCTTCCCGAGCACCGCCAGACGTTCCCCCTCTGCCACCGGCAGTGTATCTGCCCGGAACAGCGTCCACTGGCTGTCGACCGCGGAAACCTTCAGATCCAGACGGACCCCATCCCGGTCTTTCAGGGTCAGCATATTGCTGCTCCCGGTCACCCGGTCAATGACAAAGCGATCGTGCGTCCGGGTCTCCGGATCCCAGCGTTCCATCACCATCCCCTCCCGGTAATAATCCCGCACGCCCCGGCTTTTGCTGTCCAGCCACACCGGCGTCAGGGCTGTAATGGTCGTGTCTTTCTCACCCAGCACCCCCTCCTGTCTGAGGGAGTCACGGATAAGGCCGTTGAGTACGCTCTGTTCACGCGTCCCGCTGATTTGGGCCACGCTTTCCTGCCCTTCACGCACGCTGACGGCAAACTCCTGTGCCAGCCGGCTGTAGCGTGCTCCTTTATCCGGTTCACTGATGATGTCGGCTGTGGTCTGATGGCCACCCTGCCAGCGATACGTATTCACGCCGCTGTCCTTCAGCACCGTCAGCGCGCTGCCGGTCCCGCTGCGCTTCCCGCTGTCGGAGAGCAGGACCTGCACGTTATGGCGCATCGCACCATCGAGCAGGGAAATCGTTTCCTTCAGGCTCAGCTTCTCCGCCTGATCCACGATGAGTGTTCCGCCCGGAATAAACGCCGTCCCGTCCTGCAGGGCGGATTTACCGGTCACCGTTTCCCCGGCCAGACGCACATCACCGGCGAGAAAATCACGTGAGCGGTTATCGGCCGCCAGGATATGGACGTCACGCCCCTGCTCCCGGGCCATCAGGGTTAACTCGGCCACCCGCTCCCGCTGGCCGGTGGCACCGCCCTGACCGGAAACGATACCCATTACCGGGCGATCCTGCGCCAGCACACTGACGGCATCGCTGAAAGGGACCTGGCGCACCACAAACGCATCAGGCGTGACGGAGACATGATTCTGGCGCTGCACCTCCTGACTAAGGGCTTTGACGGCGAGTTCATCGAGAACGTGGATGTTTGAGGTGAACAGGCCTTTCTCGCGATCGAGAGGGATAAGCTGCTCCCGTTCAATGGCGGCATCGATGCCCTTTCTCGCCAGCTCAAACACACCGTCCTTCGCCTCCAGCTGGCCGACCGTGCGTGCCAGCAGGTCGGCATACGTGAACTGCACCTTGCGGTCGCTGAGACCGGCAATCGCTTTCGTCACCACATCCGTGATATCCGGACCGTCAGTGTTCACCGGCGCGGCAGGTGCACGGGCCAGCTCTGCGGCTCGCGCATCGGCGGCCTCACGGTACCCCCGGATGTCAAACCCGGTCTCCTTCAGCGTGTTCATCCACTCCACCATCTTCTCTGCCGGATCGATGGCGTCTTTCGACTTGCGGGTATCGAGCGCGGCCACATCCCGGGACTTCAGGGAGGCATCGGGCCCTGCGGCCTCCCTGACCTCCTGAGACCGGGTGGAGAACGGTTCCACAGGGACCCCTTTCATCTCCCACATCCCGTGTTTGCCCACAACTTCCGTCTCATAGCCAAGCTTCTCAACCAGGGGTTTGAACGCCTCCCGGTAAAGCTTCCCGAACGCTATCTGGTTCGCGTACACGTTCTCGATAAAACCTGTTTTACCGATCTTATCTGTGCCGAGAGACTGCCATTTGTCCCCGTTCTGCGTGGCGTTAATGACGACGGCATGGGTGTGTATCTGAGGTTCCTGGTTACGGTTCGTGTCGTGGTTGAATTTCGCCACAATCAGATTTCCGGTCAGCACCGTTTCGCTTTTACCGTCCGTCATGACCCGGGTCGCGGCCAGCGTCTCCAGTTGCCGCACCGCTTCGGTTACCGCCTGGTTGTGGGCATCGATAAGGCGTTTATCGCCGCCCAGCATCGCCATGACCGACACGCTTTTGGGGGCCGAGAAGGTCAGGTCATAACCGGGCCGGTGCTTGTTGGCGCCGTCCTGTATCCGGGTCAGGTCGCTGCCATCCGGCAGCTTCCCTTTCAGCAGTTCCGTAAACAGCGCCTTATCCACGGCTTTCCCGTCGATCCCCAGCGCCTCAGCCCCCTTACCCTGCCAGCGTTCGTCCATGCTCCCTATGACGTAGTAATTATCCTTATCCGTATAGTAATTACCGGCACTGCCCGCCGATTTAACGGAGCCAATCGACATCATCAGAAGTTCCCCCCAATCTCGACATAATCCTGTTCATCGTGGCGGTGGCTGTGGTTGATATTGACTTCCTCACGCCGCTGCATATCCCGCTGTGTCTGCTCATCTGCCAGCCAGGCGTCATACGCCTGCATGTCCTCGATGACACCGTCCTCGTTCATGCCGGCCGGCAGCATGTCCTGTCCCTGTTCCGCAGACTGCTGCGCCAGCTCCTGTTCTGTCCCGCCTGCAGCTGCAGCAGGGGTACCGGCAGAGGATGCTGTTGCGGCTGCAGCGGCAGCAGCGGCTGCTTTTGGCTTGATCAACGGTACGGTCGTGAGCCGCAGGACGGAAGGCTCCGTTGCTCTGACGGAAGGTTCCTCTGCCGGCATCTTCGTTGTCGGCGGCGCTTTTACCGGTGCCGGAGATACTGTCATGTCTGCTGGCGCAGGCTGACTGACCGGCTCAGGTTGTTCACCGGCGTGACTGTTTGTATCAGCGGGCCCGGATGCCGGCGCATCCGGCGTGAAAAGTGCCCTGGCAAGACTGCCTTCAGCTTCCCGCGCTTCAAGCAACGCACTGAGCCGCGCATCCACCCGCGCATCGAGAGTGCGAGGAATAAATCCCTCGGCAATTTTCGGACGCGGTTTGTATTTGAGGGCCAGTTTCACGGCCGGATACGGCCCGGGCAGCGTGACATAGCAGGACAGGTCAGGCAGCGTCTGAATATCGGAGTAACTGACCAGCGTTTCCCGCTCTTTTTCTTTCCCGGTCGATACACCATCACGCACCGGGTCAGCACCGTAGGAGTACTGCTCGCTGGCCTTGAGGATTTCCTTTTCGCCAATTTCACCGGCAGCAAACTCCGCGATCTCCCTGCTGGGTGAACGGAAGAAGGCCCGGGTGTTCATTACGTCAAAGAGCGTGGCGGCAGGCTTGACGCCATAGATATCTTCCAGCTGGGCATAGGACTGAATACCGAACACATAACAACCACCAAATTTACGCGCCTCCGGGAGGATTTCGACCAGGTCCGGCAGCTTGTGCAGCGTGGGGAGCTCGTCGGCGAAAATCCACACGCGCCGGTTACGGTTCTCCCCCATCGCCAGCAGGCCGCGGATAGCAATTGACAGCCACATCGAGATAACCGGCTTCAGGGAAGCATGGGTGTCAGCGTTGGAGGAGATAAACAGCCAGCCATTGGGTCGGTCCTCACGGACACCGCGCATCCAGTCCCTGATAGTGAACGGCTCCCCGTTCTTCTCGATGCCCTGCAGGTAGCGAATAGCCTTGACGTAGTTGGTCAGCACGGCACGAATGGAGATGGCCGTTTTCTCAATTTTCTCTTCAACCAGGTTCGCTGCCGGCGTGTTCTGCAGATAGGCGCGCAGCTTGTCGATTTTAATGGACAGCATGGTATCAACCAGCTTCTCGTAGCTGCGATCCTTGTCTTCACGCATCAGGTACGCGCCTTCGGCAAAGATAGTGCGACCGGAACCCTGCCAGAACGGGTCTTCTTTGGTACCCATCGGGATAAGGGTGTTGGAGATGTTGTCGAAGTCCGGCAGCGTCAGGCACTCTTTCCACAAATCCCAGGCCGCGCAGCGCGAGTCCAGCGGGTTGAGGATTTTATCCAGTGACGGGTCGTAATAGCTTTTGACGAACTCACAGGAGCGATCGTAAATGATGGCCATATCGCCCCGGGCACGAACATAATTCAGTAGCCGGCGGATTACTTCTGATTTACCGGAACCCACGGTACCGTGGAGGCAGAAGTTCTGGATTTCGGAGTTTTTAAGAATAGGCAGATCGCCAATTTTAATATCGGAGGCCATACCATCACGCTTCATCTGGCGGGCCACTTCTTTGGGCTTATCGGAAAGCTGGCGCCCGCCGGTATTCTCATCCTCACTCTGCTGTTTCCCCTGGCGGCCCAGCACCCAACTGGCGATGAAGAACGTCACGATACAGATAACAAGAGAAACCACGGCTGCAAAGACGAAACTGGTCCACAGCTGCTCTCCGCACCAGATAGTATATTTATCGGCCAGGATTTGTTCTGAGGTATATTCCAGCGACTGGCCGTAATACTGAATGGTGTATACCGGCTGGGAACGAATAATATCGCGCATCGGACCCAGCGTCGTACACCACCAGTATACGCAGCCGTTCACAAAGGTTTGCCAGCTGAGCCGATACATCAGCATCAGCCCGCACAGCACCCAGAATAAAATAAACAGCACGTAGAAAATAATATTGGCAATCTGACCAAACATGCGAAAGCGCATATTGGCGATCTGACCGCCCTGCGTCATATCTTTGGCATTGAAACTCATGGCACTAATCCGTCAGTAAAGTATTAGGGTCGGAAGGACAAATTAATCAGCGGAAATACACCGGCACAAAACAGGATTACAGTCATGCCCGGATCCATTGATGGCCAGGCCGGATACTGACTTCTATTAAGAGGTTATGCAGAAGGTATAGCCCTCTGAGCCAGGGCAGTGCCCGCCTTTAATATACGACTTCGCCACCTGCCGTCCGGCCTCATCGACCAGGGCATACAGTGTGGATGGCAATGTTTCAGTCGTGTACTGCAGGCAGACGCAGTAGCATTTCACCGGATGTTTAATCATATCCGGACGTTCAAACCAGCCGGTTGACGGGAAAATCCGTGTGCCGAAGAGCCTGTCAGAAGGAAACTGAGTCTGCACGGACCAGGCAAACACGTCGTCAGCGCTGTCGCGGCGATTGACGCCGGGGATATACAGATTTTCTGCTTCGCGGACAACACGGGAGGCAAGAGAGGACAAGGCGGAGTCATCCGTGCTGGCCGGGCCTTCCACACATATGGAAAGATGGAAGTATTCCGGTTTGCTCTGTACTTCTGGCTTTGCATCGGAAATAACTGACGCCGTGTTTCGCTTACGCTCCACGGAAGACGTCATTATTTTTCGGAAAAAGACACCTGCGATGAAAACAAGCAGAAGAATAACTAACGCGCTGCAGATATACATGATGTGGTCACTGAAGAGAGAACAGACCTCGCGATGTGACAGGGAATCAATTCCCCCCGCTGCAGGATGTGGGTAAATATCGCCAGGCATCAGTTCATGTGTATCAAGAGACCTGACAGGCACAGATATTGTCATAAATAACCTCTGTTCAAATAAAGACGAAAAGACTCCGCCGAAGGCGGCAACGCCTCACAGATGCACAAATAAATTGCGCAACTGTTCACCGTTTAGATGTGGAATTAACTGATTATTTGACGAATGAATTCTGACACGCCGGAAAGGTGATGCCAGTCTGGCCCGGAGTACCCGGGCCGTGGAATAGAACGTTTACAGGATATTAGCGATCGATTTTGCCAGCTGGTCTTCAAGAACAGGCTGGGCTTCAGGGAACTTGAGGTTAACTTTATTCGCGTTAGAGACGACGCGAGTCTGGTATTTATGCTGATTACCCGTTTCAGTACTTGTCTGCACTTTTGCTCCGGATGTTCCCTGACGTAATACGGCCACGTTATCAGTCTGAACCTGTGTTTTGGTTCTTTCCGCGATCTGAACATCGGTGATCATGGTGTAGTTCACATCTTCCACCATCGCGTCAGCCGCCATTCCGACCAGACCGGCTGCAAGCCCTACTCCCAGGGTTGCTCCCGCGGAACTGGAGTTGTAAGCGGTAATCCCCGCCCCAAGAGCGGCGCCAGTCACAGCGCCCTCATAACCCCGGCTTAACCAGCCCTGAGACTCACGAAGGTCCATTTTATCGGCCTTGAGCACATTCGCCTGGATCCAGTAGCCCGCCGTATCGGGGTTACTGACGACCTGATATCCCTTTGAAGTGACAGCGCTGGCAATTTTTGCCTGCAGGCCACTCATATCCTTATCGGAGGTATTTTTGATTTGCAGATAAACCGTCTTATTATTTGAAGGTTCCAGCCAGATTGTTTCGCTCATCTGGGTTTTTACTTCCAGATTTCTCTTTTTAATAGCGGTTCCCATTGCACTACATCCAGACAACACCAGAGCAGAGCTGACGACCATCACAGCCATGAATTTATTAAGCTTCATCCTGAATCCTTGTGACATAATCAATACGAGTGAATACACATTCTCTTATGATTTCGGAATGCGCATTCACTATATACGAATTTTAAACGAGATGTGAAAACTAATTACAGTCTAAGAAACCAATAATAACAAAGGAAACTTTTAGGCTGTTAACAAACCACCATAATTGATAGGTTGCCTCTGGATCATCCCCCCCCCAACTTTTCTGCTCTGAAAGAGTTTATCGCAGATGAGAGTACCGAAAGTTGATATCGTCCAAAATCAATATTCATAACAAACCATACAAAAATCGTCGCAATAAGAATCATGAACGAAAAAGGAAATGGAGAGGCATAATACACTCTATTAAATAGTGCAAGCGCTAGAATTAAAGCCATATACACAAGTGCATAGACCATAACTTTTCTAGATATAAACCGATATACCTGCGAGCGCATTCTATAGGTTCTGGGAACAGATAAAAAAAGTGAACGCGCACTTGCCACACCAAGCAGAACAATAAGACTTATAACACCGGGGAACACCAACACCCAAAATATGAACTTAACAGACAAATACCCGCCCCCTACACTAATTAGGGCGCAAATCATATTCCAGGCGGCAACAATTACTCCAGGCCATAGACATGACCAAAAAGATGGTATCTCCATTTCACCTCGTGAAAACACATTTTTCAGCTCATCTACTTCTTCAATGAGGATTTTATTGGTCATCATCATTTTCATCTTTTCCCATCAAGAAAATCCTTTTGCGTTTTCGCCGCTTTTTCCTCTAACTCAGCCTGAGAGTCAGCTCCAGGTAAAGAATTTACCTTACTCTTTCTTTCATTATAATCACCTTTAAACTCATTTGCTTTAGTTTTATGGTTCTTTTCCATTTCAGCATTTTCACTTTTCACCTCTGCGCCTTGCCGTTGTATGTTTTCGCGGGTTTCCTGATGCTGTTGTTTATTCTCTGTAATCATCCTATCCACCTTCTGACCCACGTTATCCTTAATACCCGCATCTTGTGTCATAACATCGATACGACGAGAATTTTGTCCGTAGTCGGCCATTACCGAACCATTGTCACCACCACCTGACACCCCAGCCATATTCTGTCCGATGCTTTCACGCCCCTGTTGATACGCAGCATCAACCCTGGGTTCTACCTGCTCTTTGACGAATTCACGCGCCAGGGCTTCACGCTGCGCCGCAATTTCAGGAGAACTGGTATTGGTCAGAATGGCTTCGGCATCCTGTGGAGCACGATGCTGAACAAAGTTCGCAAACTGCTGAGTCAGGTTTTCGTTCATCTGGCCAGTCATGCTCTCTGTGCGTGATGCCATCTCACTGTACTCATGGCTGCGTGTCCGGCTGCTTGTATACTGGTCATAGCTGTTTTTGGCACTGGAGAGTGACGCGGCAAACTGGTCAACACGCGAGCTGGCATTATTATCGGTAATATTGCCCGATGTGGTGGTTTTGCGGCTGGTAAAGTAATCGGATGCTTCCTTAAAGTCTTTGGCCGCCTGACTGCTGGTATCATGTCGGCTGTCATTCGATTCCCTACCGGAAGTTCCAACGTTATCTGTATTACCTGAGCTGTGTCCCCAGCCTGCACTTCCTTTACCACCAACTTCAGCAGAAAAACCACTGCCCCACTTTCCTAACTTGCCAAACAGCTGATCCCCAGAACTCCATTTACCAGATACATGTGCATCAAATGATTGAGTTCTTTTCGATGAATCATCCATCAACTGCTGGAAAGACTCCTCATTACTGATGTTGTTGGCTTTCGCATTAGCAACAACCGCATTCCACATCTTGCTTCTGGCCATCGAATCCTGCGAAGACTCGGTAGTATCGGCCCCTGTCGTTGTTGATGTGCTGTTCCCTTTATTGGTGCCAAATTGCTGCAGACTATTCCAGGCACTTGTCACGCTGCTGTTATAGCCATGCAGCGCGCTTTCGGCCTGGACATCAGCCTCACGGGCCATCTGTTGCTGCGCACTGGCTATCTGACGACCGACGTTGATATCCACCGGCAGTTTTGACATTGCACCACCACTGTCCCAGACCATCGATCCATCCCGCGTCTGCGTGCTCATACCCCCATTCGCCAGCTGCCGCGACATCTGTCCGAAACTGGTTGTACTGTTGGTACCCCAGCTGTAGCCGCTGACGTTCTCCATCTGCATGTTGGCGAAAGAGTAATTCCCGTCCACCACGCCGGAGGCCGCCTGCGATGTTGCACTGAGCCCCGATGAAGAAAAATGGCTGTAGGCACTGGAGAAAGCGGCCCCCATGCCTTTCACGATCCCCCACGACAAGGGCGGTATCATCACGGCAATATAACCCGCGGTGGTCGCAATATCCGAGTTTTTGAGCTGAACCTGCGACAACTCAGAGAGAACAACCGGCACGCCATTTTGCTTCGCATAGTAGGCCATCGCGCTGTTCAGGATGGCGAACAGTAATGGCCACGTCTGCAGCCAGATAAGCGCAAACACATACCCTTTAAGCACCTGCAGCGTCATCATGTTAAACATGGCAGCCATCACCATGATCGGGAACATCCCAATCATTAAACCCATAATGACGGTCTGCATCAGTGGAAGTGCGCGAAGCGCCTGGTGCCCCATTGTGGCCTGTGCCAGCCGCTGCTTTTCAAGGGATGATGTGTTAGCCATATTGACCAGACTGGCGGTGTCCCCGCTGCGGGCCGCATAACTCTGGATCCCACTGCGCAGGGCGTTCATCGTGACGTTCTGGCGGATAATCTGCCCGGCGCTCTGTCCCGAGCTGTAGAAGTAATTGTAGCTGTCGCCAATCATCTGGCTGAAAAGCAGATCGGGATTAGGTTTGCCGCCAAACAGCTGACGAACATAGTAGTTCCAGGTTTTCCCGCCTGTCTGAGTATCAAGCGCAAGAGCCGATTTCAGATCCCGTGAGGCCTCTTCGCATGTCTGGAACTGGTTGTTTTTATCAAACACGCCACGCAGTGGGCTTGGGTTTGCAAAAATCAGGGTATACGGATCAGGTGAATTCAGTAATTCTTCAAAAGAGTACTTATGATTGAGGAAAATATCGCCCATCACACAGTTTTGTACGTAATCGGAAAACAGCGTCGTAATCTGAGGATTTTGTGACAAAAAATCCGTACTTTTCGCGACCAGATTACTGCCAAATAACATCCCCGTTTTACTGTACGTGACGCTGTCCGGCAGCGCGAAGACCATCTCATAACTCTGGATAAGCGCGTTTCCCACCCTCGTTGTCAGCGACGCAGGAATGGCAAGACCAATAGGAACATTATCGACTTCATAGACCTGCGCAACGTTACTGTAATCGATGATCTGCACAGGGGTACGAATGACAACCAGCATAGAGACCAGGGTGAGGGAAAAGACCCAGCCAATAAGGTCCATTACGTTGTGTTTTTTTACCCAGTTCCCCGCCACAATGAGTACCGAGATGGCGATACACATCTTTTCTATAGTCGACCATGTGCTGGTCCCCATAAACGCCGCAATCGCGTTCAGGTTGCCCCGTAACCAGTCGCCGCCAGCAATGGCATATATCTCAAGCATTACAGATTCCCCCCAAAATGATAGTTATTCTGGTAGCGGGTCATCATGCGGGCAGAGACCTGCTGGCGCATGTAACTCATTTGTCTGTCAACCACAAGCAAGGCGTCCTGCTGGACCTGAACACGGGACTGGAAAGCGGCAATCTGCACACTCGCCTGGTTGAGATTTTCCATGATCATATCCATTGTCGACTGGGGATAATTACCGGTTGAGATCATCGCCCGGGCCTGCTGGATAAGTTCCTGAATGTACTGCAGCAGGATGTCGTAGCCGATATAGTCCGTCAGCTGGTAAATAAGTGAGTTAGACACCCCGAGCATCTGCGGATCGACCAGGTATTTGAACACCGGAATGGTGGTGCTGGAGATAAACCCTTTCTCCTGCTCTGTCAGTTTTTCATCAGCCACCGCTTTATTCTGGATACTGCTCAACAAAGCGCGAATCTGATTTTTGAGCGCCTTATTGGCGGTGATGGTTACGGTCGCATCAGCAACGACCTTGAGACATTTATCCGAGTCATTGCAGTGGTAGATTTTAGCTGTGCCGCCCTCCATCATGGCTTTAATCAGATCCTGGTCAGTGGTGCGTGCCGGCAACGGGGTGATCTCACTGTTCTCACCAAAAATCAGCGTACCGGTCAGGGTCATCACAAACTCTTTCAGCTCCTTATTGCCATCAAAGAGCCGGTTCTTCGATAAGGCATTCCACATGATGTTAATGTTCTTCATCACACGTTCTTTGTCTTTATCGCTGGCCTTATCCTGGACGCTGTCCATCTTGCCGCCCACCGTACAACCCTGGCGCGAGGCGGCCCAGTCCGAAAAGATATTGCTTTCACCGGCAATGTCCTGGCAGACCTTTTGTTGAGCGACCTGGGTACGAGGAAACAGGCCACCCACAATTCCCTGAGCAGCCTGGCAGGAACTGAGGTTCATGCTGTTCATGTCAGTGGCCATCTTTTGAAGGAAGTCCTTTGCGGTTTTGATCTCCGGAACCGTGGTCTGCAGGGCAAGGTCAAAGAAGTAACCCGCGGCGTTGGACATAATTTGTTTGCCAAAGCGCTGCAGCTGCTCGCTGTTGATAAAGGAGAACGACCCCAGGTACGCATCGATGCCGCCGCAGCCGGCGTTAATATCCGGCAGGGTCATGCTGACCAGCTGGATCGTTTTCACCTGCGTTCTGGCATACAGCGAACCGCCAGAGGCATAACCCGCCGCCTGCCCCTGCCAGACCTGTGGCTGGCTGGTATTGGACGCAAACCCGAGCTTATTGAAGAAGTTATTCATGTCGCCATTCACGTCGGCGGCGGCGCTAAATGACAGGCCAAGCGCGGCACCGCAGAAAAGTGACAGAAGTTTAATTCGCATCCTGTCCTCCATTACGCACAGCATTCTTTTTAACTCTGTCATTTCTCAGAATAAAAAGGGTCTTAAGGTGATAACTGAAAAAATTGCGGATTGCTAATGTCACTCCGGCAACAAAGAACCCCACCCCAACAGCGATCAGCGCATAAGGGATGGCGTACATCATAATATTCCACAGGTCTTTTACTCGCAGGTCACCGCTGGCTATCCAGTCATCCACGCAGAGATTAAATAAAAATCTCATTATCCATAACAGCAGAGCACCTGCAGTGAGAAACACAATGAATAATTCCAGATAGATTTCCAGACGCCTTTCCCGGTGGATAAATTCCGGCTTCAGTTGTTCTATTCTTTCTGCTGCTGTCTGCCCGGAGTCCTTTAAACTGGCTGGAAATAAAAACGCATACAGTCCCGTCGAACGTATATATTTGTTCATGGCTATTTTCCTTAATCACTTGCTAAGACCGGATATAACAGAGACTCAGTGCATCATCTGAAATACCGTATCCACTCTGGCCATAAAGCCCTGTGCATCCGTGGCGCCCTGCAGGATCGGGTACGCTGCCAGCGTGTTTACGTTCACCAGAAACGTAGTCGGCGTGGCCACCGGGATATTGGGGAAAAAGGTCTGCATCACGTCAGGAGGCGCCGGCAGCGCTTCCGGAAACGCGTCATCACCCTGTCCGTCAATGGTGTAAGAGAACACGGAGAAGCCATACTGTCCGGCCAGCTGCTTCAGCACCGGGTCAAACTTATGACAGTAGGGACAGTGTCCCTGCATGAACAGCACCACTTTCCAGTCGCGCAGGTCCACCTGCTTTCCGTTGCTGAGTCGTAACCAGCGTGGCTGAGATGCCCCGCTCACCGCCTGGGGAGTGTCGCTCTGCGGGGAGGCCGTTTCAGTACCGGAGATACCCCGCGGATCCCAGAGCGACTTCACCTCATCGAGCGTTCCCGCATGTGCCACCCCGGCCAGTGCAAGGGAAAGAGCCAGTGCCGCCAGCGGCGTCTTAGCGAGGTTCATCAGGCTGTTTTTCACAGGCTTTCTCCTCTTTTTCGGCTTCAGCAATCAGGGCGTTTAGAATGCGGTATCCCCCGAACACCACCATACCCAGCCCGAAGATTTCCCCGGCCTGGACGGCCAGCTCAGGCTGTTTTCTGACAAGCCGGGCTATCAGGTGGAAAAACACGCCCACGGCCAGCACCCACATCCCGGTGATATCTAAATCCGGAAAACGAATATTTCGCATGACACACTCCTTAGAAATTCGGTTTAAAGTCGCTGGAGACATAGAGGAACTGTTTCGCCAGGTCGTCCTGACTGATAAAGCCGTAACTGAGAGGCTTCACCTGGCCACTTTTCGGGTTAACCAGCATCATCGCGGGGAAGAACTTCACGCCAAGCTGCTCTGCCTGGCCCTGGTCCGTCCGGCTGTCGGGAAGCATGGGGTTAATCACTCCGTCAACCGACACCGGTATCACGCTCAGGCCATAGGTTTCGCGAAAATTTTTAATCACCTGGACCAGCTGGCCATCGATCGCTTCCCGGCCCCGGTAGAAGAACATCACGCCGTAGTGCTGTGCGAGGGTGGAGATAGCCTGTCGCTGTTCGGCATAGTCGGCAGCGAGCTGGTTTTTTACCGTGCCGTTGTAGTGGCTGTACTGCAGGTTGTAATCGAGTTCGGGGTTTTCCAGCATCGCTTTCTTCGCACTCATCGAGAACAAACCTGCCTGCTGCGTCCAGTAGTTCTGCAGCCGGAAATACTTCACGAAGTTTTCAGACGATGGATACAGAATGGCTTCGTACAACGACCGTTTGGTGGCCGCCTGGAGTGTGGCGAGTTTCTCCAGAATATCCATTTGCGGCGGTGGTGCCGCTGGTACGGCTTTCCTGTCCTCATCACGGGGTTTCAGTTTCTCGTTGTACCACTGCCAGCCCGCGTCTTTGGCGAAAGCCGGCATCAGGGCGCAGCAAAGGCACCCCGCCAGCATGGCGGCATGTATTGTTCGCATGGCAAATACCCTTTTATGAATTAATGCGACTGGCGTGACAGATGCTGATAGACACTGTATTTATCGAGCTGGCGCTGTACCTTTCCTGCATCATCACGGGCTTCAAAGCGATAACCGCTGCAGTACAGAGGCAGATGATTTATCTGAAGGTCCACCCGCTTCCCGTCCCTGATCACCCACGCGGCCTGAGAAACAGTGTCGCACTGGATCCCCCAGGCCCGGTTGGTTGTCATAAATGCGTTAACCTGCCTGTCCCGCCACAGGCTGTACGACATAATGCTGACCAGGAGAAAGACAAACACCCCGACAAACACCATGACCAGCCCGTATGCTTTTTTCTCTTCCATTGACTCTCCTGGTCACATAATAAGGAATAGCGGCATGCTCAGTACTGAAGATATAAAAGCCTGCCGGTCCGCTGGCAGTTTCTGGAAAGCAGGTGAGTACTGAGCGGCCATCTGAACCAGTTCGGACGAGTTAATCAGGAACCTGTCTGTATGCAGAGAGATATCCGCAAGAACAGCCAGCACCATAACATGATGCTCCTGGGGTAAATTCTCTTCATTCAGAATGTCTATAAATTTCTCAATCGTGATATATCGATTCATCTTTGCTTTTCCTTGCATTTATAACTTTCTCCAGGACTGAGAAAAACAAATAACACACAGACATGGCAAACCCAGCCATAAGAATAAAGACCACACTTTCGACATAATCACTTCCCGACGTCCCTTTGACGGCATCCCAGGAGAAATAAATCACCGGAGAAATAATGATTACTGTCAGTGTTAATCTCAGGACAAAATCAATGGCAGGCTGTTTGTGAAAATTAATTTTCATGATTATCGGTCTCTTTATTAGGCAGCATGGTTTATTGCGCGGATTGCTGACTCATGATTTCCTTAATTCGTTCTCTGGTCTTATTGGTGAGCACATCGTTTTCCGGTATTTTTTGATTTTTCATCAGGTCGTCCATAAAGTTGGTGAAATCCAGCTTGTTAAAATCAATCCCCTGGAGTTCCGCGACGGTAATGCCCCGACAGTCAGGACTGCTGGCGCCGCCAAAACCGATATGCAGCTGACCGTTTCTTCCCTGCTGCTGAACGATCTGCGCCAGTTTTGAGTCGAACTGGCAATAGCTCCTTTTTTTCTCCAGGCAAATCCCCAGAACCTTTTTAGAGCAGAATTCCCCTATACTGACCGTCAGCTTGTCTTTTTTCGCTTTGGCCAGCGCCTTTTCCTCGCTGCTGCAGCGTGCCAGCCCCACATCCTGGCCCCAGCCGCTGTCTTTGCAGCAGTTACTGAAGCCGGCAGCAAACTTCTTACAGAACTTCGCTTTTCCGGTGAATGCCCGGACATCCACCCCGTTCAGTGCCGCGACGTCCTTCCCCGCGGCAGCCAGTGCCGCCAGCTCAGACACCGCCTGCCCAAAGTCGTTGCTCTTCCCGGACGTGGCTTTGTCACATTCACCATCAAGGCAGAAGACATCACCGCCGCAGATCATTTGCTTGCCACTCGTCCTGGTTTCGCAGGAATACGTTGCATATTCATGCAGGCACGTGCCTTCCTCGCTGGAGAAGGCGCACTGGCGGGATGACAGAGTACAGGCCGTATTTTTCATCAGGCTTTCACAGGAGCCGTTGTCCGCCGGTTGCGTGAGCCAGGTATCCTTATATTTCCAGCATGCTTCCGTGAACGAGTAATCCCTGCCTCCGAGGGTGATGGTTCGCGTTCCTCCCGGGCTGATACATTCCTCGCCCGTTTTTTTTCCTTCATCCTTACTGAACGGACAGCTTTCAACCCAGACGACTTCAGGTGCATAGACGGTTTCGGTTTCTTCCATCACCAGGGTGACCGTGACCTGTACGGGTTTCTGGCTGGCCGATGATACGGTCCGTGATGTTTTGCTTACTGAAAAGTTCTGCCCAGCAGTGACCGCTTTGTCCACACCAAACGACTGATGAATCTTCCCCTTCCCGTCATAGGTATATTTCGTACAATGCGTGTTCTGACCGCCTGAACACATCGATTCTGAACGTGGCCAGTTGATCACATCAATGGGGAACGTTCGTTCAAAGAGGGTCAGGCTTTCACTCACTGCACTCTTGCAGCTATCCCGCACCTTCCCTTCGGAATCGCATTCTTCAATCCAGGGGATCACCAGAGGCTCACCATCCACCGAGGCATTCAGCAGACGACCGTTGGTCGGGATCGTCAGGTTGCCACTCCATTGCCGGGTACTCCGGGCATAATTCAGCGTCACCACCTGCTGATAGGTTCGGTTAACTTTCTGTGTGGTGGCGTTATCCTTCAGGGTCGCTTCCCGTGTGCAAAAATTTTCCACCTGCAGATCACGTTCGCAGGTATGGTTTGTGAACTCACTGCGGTTCACAACCTGGGCGGTACAGGACTGTCCGGTATCGCCGACAATGCTGTCGGCACGGGATTCTGTATCCTTTGCGGCCTGAATAAACGGCGCATCCTGAGATATCTGATCCGGTGGCCGGTTCGTGAACGACTCCGTAATCGCTTTGCCGGTATCTCCCTGGCTGAACTCCAGGGCTGAATCGCTTTTCAGAGAGCTGTCTCCGCTGGCAGTGACGCCGCCATAGTATTTTGTCTGATCAGGGCTGTCGGTATACCCCGGCAGGTTTTGCTCACCACTGAAATTTTTCAGTGAGTTCAGACCATTGCCCTGCACCTGTTTCGCAAAATCCGAACCAGCTTTATAGTCACTTCCACTGTCAGCGCAGGCGGGAGATGCCAGCCAGATAAAGGCGCTCAGGACTAAAAAATGCGCGGTCAGCACGGAAATAACCGTCTTCATTTCCACCCTCCCTCATCCCTCACCATTTCCGGTAACGCTATGAAGTACGGTCTGTCTTTCATGGCTGGCTCCCGGCGGCATTCGAGGGCGCATCAAGTATTTGCCGGGCCACCTGTGCGCAGTCACCGGTTTGTGCCACTTTCTCCAGCGCCTGTTTGACGTGAATGTTACCGCGTACCACGTCATATCCGGCCTGACACCGTACCACCAGAGACGGCACACTCCGGATGCTGTACTGCGTGTACAGTGTCGGGTCGATCTGCACGCCGTCGGTCACGCCATCCTTCACCAGCTGCAGCACCGCGTCAGTGGTGGTCTTCATGTCGTTATTGACGAGCCCACGCAGTGTCGCCGGAATGCCGTACTGCCGGGTTTCGTGCAGCATCCGCTTCAGCCCCTCTTCAGGTATCGAGAAGGAGACAAAGTACAGCGCCCCTTCTGCTGGCTTTTCCTGATTCGCCGCTTTCTGCTGGCTGACCAGATTATCGATAAACTGGCGGTCTGATTTGGGCAGAGGATTACGGTTGATTTGCGCCTCAAGCTCCTGCTGCAGCTGTTTATCCGGATGCTGGCGCAGCTGTTCGCTGAGGGTCTCCTGCTGCTTCAGCCATTCTCTGTCTGTAACAGAGGAGGTTTCAGCCAACACCGCTCGTCCGGTCAGCAAAAGCATGACCATAAACAGATTCATTAATTTCATGAGAGACTCCTGTCAGAGAAAGACACAATTGCGTTTACGCCACATCAGATAGCCATAGTTCTTACGGGTGTTGGGTGGATTTTTACCGGCCTCCCAGCGCATCACGCTGCGCCCCACGGGATGGCATTGGCCGCTGTCCGGGTACATGTTCACCATCTGATAGCGCCAGCGCTCTTTG
>ENA-OWOC01000218-OWOC01000218.1-gut-metagenome-genome-assembly--contig:-NODE-218-length-21515-cov-5.358149_pt1 | contig 21515 bp, 19 predicted proteins | sample MGYA00248245_ERZ651791 | MGnify/ENA primary metagenome ERZ651791 (study PRJEB26908, sample SAMEA4031703) | gut metagenome | biome: gut; feature: normal infant; material: stool | place: China | collected 2015...
AAAACCGGGGCCTTACATCCTCCTGGGCCGTATCCGCCCAAATCTCCGGAACCAGATAATCGATGCTGGGGTCCCCTCCCGTTACCGGCCAGTTGACGCAGGCAGTGGTGTATCCCGCCTCCTTGGCCGCGTCAAAAATGGTCTTTGTCTTCAGCTGGCTCCGATGCCAGTGCCAGCGGGGATGGTGCATCTGAGGCTCCACCCGCTCATTATGATAGATACCATGCTTTTCCTCATGGCAGCCGGTCATCATGGTGGAATGGGCCACATAGGTCATGGCGGGATAGGTGGATTTCATCTTCTGCACCACCGACCCCCGCTCATAGAGACGATAGAGATTGGGACACTCCCTTAACCAGTCCAGGTCTTCAAAAAACAGGGAATCTACTGAGATTACAAACAATCGTTTTTTCATGCTCGCTTCCTCCGGTTACATTGATTTTGTCCATTCCAGGAACTCCTGGTCTGTTGCCAGCACGCAGTGGCTTCCCCCTGCCAGATGAAGGGTTCCCTTGGTATAATCCACCCCTGCGGTCTTATAATCGTAGTAGGTCACCTTACGATTCCGCTCCGTCCTGGGATTTGGGTGTGGAATCGCCGAGAGAAGGCTCTTCGTGTAAGGATGGATAGGGTTTGAGAAAATCTCCTCCGTGGTGCCGGTCTCCAGCAGATGTCCCAGGTGCATCACCCCGATGCGGTCCGAAATATATTTCACCATGCTCAGGTCGTGAGCGATAAACAGGTAGGCAGTTCCCGTCTCCTTCTGAATGTCCTTAATCAGGTTCACCACCTGAGCCTGTATGGAAACATCCAGGGCGGAGATGCACTCGTCGGCAATAATCAGCTTGGGCTCCATAATCAGCGCCCGGGCAATGCCTATCCTCTGTCTCTGGCCCCCTGAAAACTGATGGGGATAGCGCAGGGCATGCTCCGGCGCCAGGCCCACCCTCTTTAAAATCTCCGCTACCTTCCGGGACCGTTCCTGGGAGGTGGCACAGCGGTGCTGTACATCCAGGCCCTCCGCAATAATATCGATAACCTTTTTCCTGGGATTTAAGCATGCCATGGGGTCCTGGAAAATCATCTGCATGTCTCCTCTGAGCCGTTCCTTTGTTTCCCGGTCCATACGTCCGGAAATATCCATTCCCTCAAAAAAAATCTTTCCGGCCGTTGGGTCATAAAGGCGTATAATGGCCCTTCCGATTGTGGACTTTCCGGAGCCGGACTCTCCCACCAGTCCGTAAATCTCCCCTGGATAGATGGAAAAGCTGACACCATCCACCGCCTTTACGGTATACTTCCGGCTTACGGGAAAATACTGCTTTAAATCCTTTACTTCCAGCAGGGGTTTTTGTGCTTCCATCATTGCCATTCCTCCTTCAGACGCCGGATTCTCCGCTTCAACTCCTGGGGCATCTCCACTTTAGGAGCATTTTCATGGAGCAGCCAGGTAGCTGCGCAGTGAGTATCGCTGACCTTAAACATAGGCGGTTCAAGACGGTAGTCAATATTCATGGCATACCGGTTTCTGGGTGCAAATGCATCTCCCGGCTGCAGGTTCTGCAGGCTGGGCGGACTTCCGGGAATCGCAAAAAGGCGCTCGTCATCGGTTCCCAAATCCGGCATCGCTGCCAACAGTCCCCAGGTATATGGATGACGGGGGTCGTAAAAAATCTCATCGATGGTTCCGTATTCGATAATCTTTCCCGCATACATTACATTGACAAAGTCCGCTACCTTGGCCACCACTCCCAGGTCATGGGTGATATAGACCACCGCAATCCCCATCTGCTCCTGAAGGCTTTTAATCAGCTCCAGGATTTTTGCCTGGATAGTCACATCCAGAGCTGTGGTGGGCTCATCGCAGATTAAGAGCTGCGGATTGCAGGCCAGGGCCGTGGCAATGACCACCCTCTGCCTCATTCCTCCGGACAGCTGGTGGGGGTACTGCTTCATCCGCTTTTCCGCATCCGTAATCCCTACCATTTTCAAAAGCTCCACCGCTTTCATCCATGCCTGCCTGCGGGGCGTCCGGTAATGCCAAATCATTCCTTCCATAATCTGACTTCCGATGGACATGGTGGGATTCAAAGAAGTCATCGGGTCCTGGAACACCATGGCAATCCGCTTGCCGTTGATGGTGCGCCGCATTTCCTTTTTGGACATTTTCAGCAAATCCCTGGTAACCCTCTCCCCATTGTCATCCCGATAGGTAAACTCAATGGTTCCCCCGTCCACCCTGCTGTTGGAAGGCAGGATTCCCATGGCGGCCTTCATGGTCACGGATTTTCCGGAACCCGATTCTCCCACAATCGCCACCGTCTCCCCCTTGCCCACCTCCAGATTCACTCCCCGCAGGGCCTTCAGGTCGCCGGAGGTAGTGGTAAAGGAAATCGCCAGGTCACGTATCGACAATATCGTTTCTTTCTCAGACATTCCGCTTCCTCCTACATTTCTTTCATTTTCGGGTCCAATGCCTCCCGCAGCCCATCAGCCAGGATGTTAAAACAGAGCATCAGAACGGACAGCACCACCACCGGCCACACGATTTGATAGGGATGGGTGGTAAACTGCTTATAGGCATCCGAAATCAGGGAACCCAGAGAGGCCAGGGGTACCGGAATGCCCAGTCCGATAAAGCTTAAGTAAGCTTCCATGAAAATAGCGTTGGGAATGGAAAACATGGTGTTGGTAATCACCGGGCCAATCATATTGGGGAAAATTTCCCTGAAAATAATGAAATAGGCCTTGGCTCCCAATGTTTTGGAGGCCAGCACATACTCTGACTCCTTCAGCTTCAGCATCTCCGCCCTGGCGATGCGGCTCATACCGACCCACCCGGTAAAGCCCAGGGCCAGGATGATGGTCACTAACCCCGGCTTCATCACCAGCATCAGCAGCGTCACTGTCACCAGGGTGGGGATGCTGTTGATAATCTCCACAATCCGCTGCATAATCATGTCTGTTTTTCCACCGAAATACCCGGAAGTCAGGCCGTAACTCAATCCAATCGCCAGGTCGATGGCCACAGCCACAAAGGCAACCAGCAGGCTTACCTGTGTTCCTGACCACACCCTGGTCCAGATATCCCTCCCCAGAGAATCGCTTCCGAACCAGTAGTACACATCCTCCATACCATTTTCCTGGTACTTGTTGTAGGTGACCGAGCCGGTACTCTTGTTCAGGGTTTCCGTTCCGTCAAAAATCCCTATTTTTTCCAGTCCCGGTATCCTAGGCGCCATATTCTGGCGGGTGACGTCCTGCTCCGTTACGCTGTAGCCGCTGAATACAGGCCCTGCCAAAGCTAAGATGATAATAGCGACCACCGCAATCAGGGCAACTACTGCCAGGCGGTTTTTCCGAAAACGGACCCAGGCCTCCTTCCAGTAGCTCTGGCTGGAAAAATTGCGGTCAATGTCCAGTTGTTCATCCACATGACACAGTTGAAAATCGTCCTCACGGAAGGTAATCTGCGCCAAATCCGGCTGTTGGTTCATTGTCCTCCTCCTTTCGCGATTCGGATTCTCGGGTCAATAATTCCATATAAAATATCCACCACCAGCATCACCCCGATATAGAGTGCGCTGTAAACGAAGGTCAGGGCAATGGTTACGTTATAGTCGTTGGACTGGATGGCTGTCACCAGAAGGCTCCCGATTCCCGGTATGGCGAACAGCTTTTCCACCACCAGGCTTCCGGTCATCAGGCCTACAATCAATGGGCCCAGAACCGTAATGACGGAAATCAGGGAATTGCGCAAAGCATGGCAGATTACCAGCCTGGGGCCGTAAATCCCTTTGCTCTGGGCAAAAAGCATATAATCGCTGTCCAGAACCTCAATCATCTCACTGCGCATAAACCGTGCGATGGAGGCAATGGTAAACATACACAAGGCGATGCAGGGAAGGACGCTGGATTTGACCGGCAAGGACTCATTGTACAGAAGAGGAAACCAGTTCATCTTAAACCCGAACAGATAAGCCAGACCCATGGCAAATACATAGGAGGGAATGCTGACGCCCAGAACGGAAATCACGGTGGTAATAGAATCCCAGATGGTATTGCGCTTTAAGGCGGCGATACAACCCAGGATGATTCCGATGAATGCTCCCACCACAACCGCCTGACCTCCAATCCGTATACTGACCGGAAGGCGGACCGCCAGGATGCTGTTAATGGAGATGTTCTTGGCGATGGAATAAGAAACGCCAAAATCCCCTCTGAGCATATTGGCCATATAACGGCCAAGCTGGACGTACAGAGGCTGGTCCAGGCCATATTTCTGATACAGCACTTCCTGCTGCTCCGGAGAAAGTTTTTCATCATTGAAAGGCGAGCCGGGCATCAGCTGCAGCAGCAGAAACAGCATCAGAGTAATAATAATCAGCGTCAGCGCAGAAACAAGGAGACGTTTTAAAATATATTTTTTCATGGGCGATTCCTCATTGGAAGGAGAGAGACTGGCAACAGAGGTATTTTCCCTCCGCTGACCAGTCTCCCAACCATTCAACACTGCTATTCGTTAATGGTTACATACTTATAGTTTCTGAGAATACCATAGGGCTGGAACGTCAGTCCCGTTACATTGGGGTTCTGCAGTACACAGCTATGGGTTTCATACAGCGGAATCACTTCGCAGTCGTTCATGGCAATCTGTTCCGCATCATGGAGGGCGTCCCATCTGCCCTGGGCATCCGTTGCCAGGGTTCCGGTGGTGCAGTCATCCAGGATGGCGTCATACTCCGCATTGCTCCAGCCGCCGAAGTTGTTGGAAGCACCTGTATTCCAGAGGGCCAGGAATGTCATGGGGTCCAGGTAATCGGCGCCCCATCTGGTCAGGCCAATGTTGTATTCTCCTGCTCTCATATCATCATTCAGCTGCTTACGGCTGACAGTACGGATAGAGATAGTCACGCCGGGAAGCTTCGTCTGAATCTGGTCCTGAAGGAAAGCGGCTACTTTGGCGCAGGTATCGGTATCCTCAATGGTCATCTCAAAGCTGAACTCATTCTGCCCCAGTTCCTGGCATGCCAGATTGTAAGCCTCTGTGGCCTTTGCCTCATCTCCTCCCTCATACTCCGGTCCGGTGGCCCGGTAATCCTGTCCATCCGGTCCATTGGCCAGGTTGGTAGGCACTAAGTATGTGGCAGGGTCAGAGCCGTCTGCCAGCACGTTGTTTGCCAGCAGGTCCCGGTCAATGGCATAGTAGATTGCCTTTCTCATGTTCAGGTTATCCAGAGTTTCCACACCCTCCATATTCAGGGAGAGATACCACAGATATCCTGCAAAGGGCAGTACGCTGAAGGCCGGGTCATCCCGCACCAGCTCCACCTGCTCGCCGCCGATGCGGACCACATCCATCTCGCCGTTCTGGAAGCTTAAAAGAGAGGTCTGGTTGTCGCTGATGACCTGGAAGGAGATGCCCGCCAGGGAAACATTTTCCGCATCCCAGTACTGGTCATTCTTCTCCACCCGATAGGTGGTTGCTGCCGGGTCAAACTCCGTCACGATATACGGCCCGCAGGAGAGCAAGGTATCGGGACTGGTGGCAAAAGAGCCATTGCAACTGTCATAGAAGGCTTCATTTACCGGGAAAAAGGTAGGGAAGGCCGTCAGACTAGGGAAGAATACAACCGGGTTCTCCAGCTCCGCTACCAGTGTTTTGTCATCCTCCGCCCGGACGCCCAGCTCAGATGGGTCCATCTCTCCATCTGCAATGGCCTGGCCGTTTTTCAGCTGAGCCACCTCATACAGCATAAAAGCATACTCGCTGGCCACATCCGTGCTCAGCGCTCTCTGCCAGGCAAATACAAAGTCGTTGGCCGTAACCGGGTCGCCGTTGGACCAGAGGGCATCTCTTAAGTGGAAGGTGTAGGTCAGGCCGTCCTCACTGACCTCATAGCTCTCCGCCAAAGCGGGAACCACATTTCCATCCGCATCAATCGTACACAGTCCTTCCAGAAATGTTCCCAGAAGTTCATGGGACCTTGCGTCCGTGGCAATCTGTGGGTCCAGGGAGTCCACTCCGGTTTCATTCTGAATATTCAGAAATCTCGTTCCTCCCTCCGCCGCTCCTGTGCTCTCACTCTGCTCCGGGGCAGATTGGGATTCCGAAACAGTCTGGCCGCCGGAACAGGCTGTCAGTGTTCCTGCGAGCATCGAAGCCGCAAGTATTGCCGCTACAAGTTTTTTCATAATCGTTTCTCCTTTCTGATTTCCTTAATCAACTTTTAAATACATTTTAATACATTTTGTGTAATATGTCAATATTTATCGATTTAATTTGCTGTTTTTTGAACTTTTTTTACATTCCTCTTACATTAGTAAAAAGCTGTCAAAAAAAGAGGCCGATTTTTTCAATCAGCCTCCGCAAATCTCTTTTTAACTGTTATTTTCCGCTATTCTGCCGTTCTCTCCACCAGCGCTTCCGCCGCTCCCCCAAAATGATAGGAAACTCCCGCATCCCAGAGAAGCCACTCCTCATATCCGGCGTCGTAGACCGCCTGAATTTGAGCACGGACCTCCTCGTCCCCGTAGTCGATATAGTGGTCCAGATAGGAGGCGGTAAAATCCTGGAGCCAGGGACGGACCACCGCCTGGCGGCCTCCCTCCGCCCCTGTACTTTCATCCCCTGCGTTTTCATTCCCATCCCCTGGGCCTTCCAGGGCCTCCCTGGAACCCAAAAGGGCCTGATAAACCGTATCGTAGGGCTGGGTATCCGGATGCTCAATCCCGAAGCTGCCGTCGCCGTAGTGGGAGGGATAAATCATGGGACAGAGGTAATCCACCCGTCCCGCCATCTCCCGGTAGTCCTGCCCCACCGCCTGGGCGTCCTGGCCGCTGCGGATAATGGTTCCGAACACATCCGCCGACACATACAGTCCTTCCCGGGCCAGTTCATTGTACGCATAGTCCATAAACTGACTGATGGCCTCCGTCTTGCTCCTGCCCTGAGTATCCTCGGGCGCGAAGGTTACCCCCTCGGCTCCGCTGTCCACGGAAAAACGGACGTAGTCGAACTGAACCTCCGCGAATCCCAATTCTCCGGCTTTCTTTCCTACCTCCACCAGGTAATCCCACACCTCCTGCCGGTAAGGGTTCACCCAGGCCAGACCGTTTCCATCCCGGTAGATACTGCCGTCCGTCATATGAAGGCTCCACTCCGGCTTCTGCTCCGCCAGGTAAGGGTCACGGAATGCCACCACCCGGGCAATGGGATAAATTCCTCTCTCCTTCAGACTTTCAATCAGCCCCGGCATATCCTGAATCAGGACGCGGGAGGCGCCGATCTCATTCACCAGGGGACTGTCCATCTCACAGGTAATCCTCCCCTCGTCATCCTTCAAATCAATCACCACTGCATTCAGCCCTGTTCCCTCCATCTGATTCAGGATTTCATCCATCCGGTTTCCCGTCCCCGCCACATAAGCGGATACGTAGATTCCTCTCACCTTCACCGGCTCCGGCCTTGAAATCGTGGAGATAGCAATAGGCTCCGGCTCCTTTTCCGTCAGCGCCGCCGCGCCTTCTTCCGTACTTTCTTCTGCCGCGTTCCGCTCTAAGCCGGCAGATGTTTCGCTTTCTGTTTCCGTCAGGGTTACCGGCTCCTCAAAGGCCCCGGCCGGTTCATATCTGGCACATCCGGTCAGACCAAACAGCAGCACGGCCCCCATCGCCGTCATCCATTTTCCCATTTGCATTTTAACCCTTCTCCTTCTTTTTCGTCCCCCCTATTTTTCCATATCATATCACAGATTCTCCCGCTTGTATATGAACTGTTCCATTTTAGCAGCAATTCGATCAGGAAAAATTTTGTAAAAAGTTCTTGCATTTCTCCCTTATCTATGCTATTATGTCGGAGTCGGGGCATTAGCGCAGTTGGGAGCGCGCCACACTGGCAGTGTGGAGGCCACGGGTTCAAGTCCCGTATGCTCCACTGTTAAAGGCGAAGACCTCATTCAGGTTTTCGCCTTTTTACAACTGACTTTTAGTCAATCAGACCGCGGCAGCGCGGTCAGGGAGGAAAGAAGATGAGGAAGTTGCGCAGGTTTGCGGGAATTGCCGCCTGGTTTTCTCTGGCGGCCATTTTGGTTCTGTTCAATGCCACAGCAGGAGATGAATCCTTACAGGATTTCAGTGAAGCCGCCGCGGCAGTCCAGACCGAACTCCTGTAATTCGTCTGGCTGGAGATGGGCAGATTCTGCTCGTCTCCATTTTTTATTACGCTTTTTTCTTGACAAAGTCTTTTCTTCATATATAAGATGACGTATAATTTTAGTTAGGGAGGCTTATTGTATGAAATGTATCATCATCGGCTGCGGTAAGGTTGGAATTACCCTGGCAGAGCAGCTGTGCCAGGAAAATCATGATGTTGTCATTATGGATGCTTCTGCCAAGCGCATGCAGGATATACCGGAAAATATCGATGCCATGCGGATTGTCGGCAATGGCGCCAGCATTCAGGCTCAGATGGAGGCCGGAGTCAATGAAGCGGATATTTTAATCGCGGTCACCGGTTCCGACGAACTGAATCTGCTCTGCTGCCTGATTGCCAAAAAAGCCGGAAAATGCAGTACCATCGCCCGGGTGCGCAACCCCGTCTACAGTAAGGAAATCAATTTTATCAAGGAACGGCTGGGTGTTTCCATGACCATTAATCCGGAACTGACCGCCGCCACGGAGATTGCCCGTCTGCTGCGTTTCCCCTCTGCCATCAAAATAGATACCTTTGCCAAAGGACGGGTGGAACTTCTGAAATTCAAGATCCGCCCCCAGTTTAAACTGGACCAGCTGGCTGTATCCGCGCTTCAGAACACGTTAAAGAGCAATATATTGGTAGCCGCCGTAGAGCGGGAGGACAATGTCTACATACCCAACGGTGATTTCATTTTAAAGGACGGAGATTTGGTTTCCATCATCGCCTCGCCTCAGAACGCGGCTAATTTCTTCCAGACCATCGGCCTGAAAACCAACCAGGTCCGCAACTGCATGATTGTTGGCGGAGGTACGATCGCTTTCTATCTGGCCAAAGAACTCCTGTCCATGAAGATTCCGGTACGCATCGTAGAAAAAGACCCGGCCCGCTGCGAGCTTCTCAGTCAGGAACTCCCCCATGCCACGATCATCTGCGGAGATGGGACCGACCGAAAGATTCTTTTGGAAGAAGGACTTTGTACTGCAGAGGGCTTTGTTTCCCTGACCAATATGGATGAGGAAAACCTGATGCTTGCTCTTTTTGCCAAAGATCAGTCCTCCGCAAAACTGGTAACCAAGGTAAACCGGCTGGCCTTTGATGAGATTATCGAACGTCTGGACATCGGAAGCGTCGTTTACCCCAAATACCTCACCGCCGACTACATTCTTCAATATGTCCGGGCCATGCAGAATACCATTGGAAGCAATGTAGAGACCTTGTACCAGATTCTGGACGACCGGGCCGAGGCTCTGGAGTTCGCCATCCATGAAGAATCCCCGGTAACAGACACCCCTCTGATGGAACTGAATCTGAAGGACAACCTGTTAATTGGCTGCATTCATCGCAGGGAGCGCGTATTTATCCCCAGAGGCCACGATTCCATCCAGGTAGGGGATACGGTGATTATCGTTACCACTCAGGTAGGTCTCCAGGACATCCGGGATATTCTGAAATAACGGGGGATTTAAAAAATGAACTATCGAATGATTGCCTATATCATCGGCTGGGTTTTGAATTTGGAAGCCATTTTCATGGTTCCGGCCTGCATCACCGCCGTGATTTACGGAGAGCAGGAATTGATTTGCCTGCTTCTGTCCATGGGGCTCTGCCTTCTCATCGGCATCCCTTTGACCATACGAAAACCGGCTAATCGAAATTATTATGCCAAGGAAGGCTGCGTCACTGCCGCTCTCAGCTGGATCATCATGAGTTTTATGGGCTCCCTGCCCTTTATATTCAGCGGAGTACTGTCCAATCCGGTGGACGCCATGTTTGAAACCGTTTCCGGCTTCACCACCACCGGTTCCAGCGTCATTACGGATATTGAAATCGTCCCCAGATGCATCGTATTCTGGAGAAGTTTTACCCACTGGATTGGCGGCATGGGCGTTCTGGTATTTCTCATCGCCCTGCTGCCCTCCGCCGGAAATATACAGATGAATCTCATGCGGGCAGAGAGCCCGGGACCTTCTGTCAGCCGTCTGGTTCCCAAGGCCCGTTCTACCGCCAAGATACTCTATAAGCTTTATCTGGCCATGACTTTAATTCAGATCCTCCTGCTGCTTTTAGGGGATATGCCCCTCTTTGATGCCCTTACCATTACCTTTGGCTCCGCCGGAACCGGAGGATTCGGCATTAAAAATGACAGCATGGCAAGCTACTCCGTTTACTGTCAGGTAGTAGTAACCATCTTCATGATACTGTTTGGAGTCAACTTCAGCTTCTATTTTCTGCTGTTTATCCGCCGCTCTCTCTCCGCCTTTAAGATGGAGGAGGTCCGCTGGTATTTCGGAATCATTGCGGCAGCCATTCTGCTGATCACCTGGGATTTGCGGGATATCTACAGCAGCACGGCTGCCGCCGTACAGCAGGCTGCTTTCCAGGTAGGCTCCATCATCACCACCACCGGATATGCCACCACGGACTTTAACCAATGGCCCTCCTTCTCCAAGACAATTCTGGTGATGCTGATGTTTACCGGCTCCTGCGCCGGAAGCACCGGAGGCGGCATGAAAGTGTCCCGGTTCGTAATTCTTTTAAAAACCATCAAAAAAGAACTGCACCAGTACCTTCACCCTCAAAGCGTAAAAATGATCAAGATGGACGGAAAGCCGGTAGAGCACGAGGTTCTTCGTTCTACCAATGTGTTTGTTATCACCTATGTGATCATCTTCGCCTTCTCAGTGCTGTTGCTGTCCCTGGATGAGTTCGATCTGGTAACCAACTTCACTGCCGTAGCGGCTACCTTTAATAACATTGGTCCGGGACTGGAGCTGGCCGGACCTGCTTCCAACTTTGCCTTCCTCTCCAACCCATCCAAGATGGTGCTCACCTTTGACATGCTGGCCGGGCGCCTGGAGCTCTTCCCTCTGCTGCTTCTTTTTTTAAGAGACACATGGAAAAAATTCTGACCCCTCGGCAATTCAGGGCAGCAAAAACAGCAGCTGTCCTGAACGTAAAAATCCTCTTTGCACATCTAAAAAAAGATCCCGCTGCCCAAAGCCGGGGTGCCATAAGAAAGTAATTGTGTTTTAGAGGGAATGGCATGGCCTTTCGGGGTCATGCCGTTTCCTCTTTCATCAGTTCATTCAGCGGGATAAAGCCCACAAGGTCATAAACGATGCGGATATTCTGCCGCCGCTTGCCACTGCTCTTGTCCGGGGCCTCAATGTAGATGGCCTTCACCAGCTCCCGCAGCGCGTAGGGGGTCAGCTCCCGCTCACCGGCGTACTTGTGTACCCGCTGAATAAACTGCTCTAAATTTTCAAGCTGTCGTTCCTGTACTTCGATTTCCTTCTCTAAGGTCTGCGCCTCCGCTTGCAGAGCCGCCTGCTCGTCCTCATAGGCCGCGCTCATGGTGGCATACCGCTGGTCGCTCACCTTACCGCTCACATTGTCCTCGTAAAGCCGCATGAACAGCCGGTCAAGCTCCGCCAGCCGCTTCTCGTCCTGCGCCAGCTTCTTCCGCCGTACCCGGATGGCCTCGCCGGTGGACAGCTTCAGGCGTTCCTCCATCACCGCCCGGAAGTGGGCCTCGTAGCGGCTCACATAGGAGATCACCGCCTCCATGTGCCGCCATACCAATTCCTCCAGCACCACCGCCCGGATGAAGTGGGCCGAACAGCTCCCGGTGTTGCTCCGGTAGTTGGCGCATACAAAGTGGTCTTGCCGCCTCTCAAAATAATTCGTGGTGCAGTAACGCATTTTCGCCCCGCAGTCGGCGCAGTAGACAAGGCCGGAGAATATACTGCTCTTGCCGGTTTTCGTCCGCCGGTGCCGCTGCTGGCGTATCTCCTGCACCTTGTCAAAGACTTCTGCCTCGATGATGGCCGGGTGGGTGTTGTAGAAGATGGCCTGCCTGTCCTCCGGGCTGTGCCGCTGCTTCTTGTCCCAGATAGAGTTGGTGTAGGTCTTGAAATTGACGGTGCAGCCCGTGTACTCCCGCCGCTCCAAAATGTGGACAACGGTGTTTGTATTCCAGTGGTACGGGTCGGCCCCCTCCTTGTTGGGGGTCTTGCGGCCCTGCCGCTGCTTGTAGGCCGTGGGGGTGAGTACCCTCGCTTCCGTCAGCGCCCTGGCGATCTGCATCGGCCCCCGCCCCTCCATGCAGAGGGTGAAGATACGCTTGACCACCTGTGCCGCTTCCTCGTCCACAAGCCAGCCCTTCGGGGTGTCGGGGTCTTTCTTGTAGCCGTAGGGGATATTCGTTGTCAGCGGCTCCCCGCGCTCCCCCTTGGCCTTGTTCACCGCCCGGATCTTCCGGCTGGTGTCCCGCGCGTAAAACTCGTTGAACCAGTTTTTGATTCCGGCAAAGTCGTTGTCCACGCTGTTAGGGTCGATGGTGTCGTAGTTGTCGTTGATGGCGATAAACCGCACGCCATACTTGGCAAAGGTGATGTTGGTGTACATCCCCGTCAGGGCGGAATTGCGGCCAAACCGGGACAGGTCTTTGACGATACACACGGCCACATGGCCGGCCTCGATCTCGTCCAGCATTTTCTGAAAGCCGGGCCGCTGGAAGCTCGTCCCGCTGTAACCGTCATCCACGAAAAACACGGGGTTGGGGAAGCGGTGATCCCTCGCGTACTGCTCCAAAATGCGCTTTTGATTCGATATGGAATTACTCTCGCCCTCGTTGGCGTCCTCCTGTGACAAGCGGCAGTAAAGTGCTGTGATTTTATCAGTTGCCCGTAACATTTCTGTTTCCTCCTTTATGGGGGCAACTGTCCGTACAGGATCGGGTGCCTTTATTATATCAGCTTTTGGGGCGTTTGTCATGCCTGTCCCTCCATTTCTCCGGCGTTTTGCTCCATAATGCGCTTTAATTTTCTGTCCAGCGTTTCCGTCCCCTCATAGCTGCCTGTGACGGAGTAAACGGTGCCGCCGATCTCCCGCTGCAAGGTAAGCTCCGGCAGCCAGAAGGCGGAAAGGTTTTTGACGCGGATATGGCCCTCCGCGTCAAACCAGAAGCGGCGGGGCTGGCCCTCCGGGGCAGGCTCCGGCTTGGCGTAGGGGTCGGGGTTGGAGAAGCGGTATTCGTCCGGGGCGGCGGCCTCCTGTTCGGCATAGGCCCGGATTTCCTCTAATTCCTCCGGGGTAAATTCCTTGTGTTCCTTGTTGTTCATGGTCTGCGCTCCTTTCATTTTTTGCATGAGAAAGGCGCGGCCTGCTGGCCGTGCCTAATTTACCCTTGCATTCCAAGTACAATCCATTCATCGACAATATCCCAAAAGTTTATATCATATTCGGGCTGTCGATTGCTAAACCACAATGTTGCCTTACAACTATCACAATCAGACAAATCCACTGCAACATATCCGCCCATTCCAGAACCAAATATTCCAAAAGTAGTTGGCAGGTAAATTTTCAATGGCTGTTTCAAATCATCAAGAATACCCCATTCTTCATCATCAAATACAACGATATCATTGGATTCTAACAATCCCATTCCTCCGCTTGCATAGTAAAAGAAGCCGTTATGAAGTTCTTGATAAAACTTGACAATGCTGCTTGGAAGGTTGTCCAATTTAGATTGTAGTTTACTGGGGAAGTGTGTGGTATTGCAATTTCCACCCTCATAATATAACACTTTTTTATTAGACGAGAGTATACTATATAAAATAGAGTATTTTCCTTGATATTTAATTAGATTTACATCAAGTAAATTTTCTTCTAAATACAGAATAGTATTTCTTAACTCATTTGCAAACAAGGCTTTCCAGCACTTGATTGTTACAGCAATCCTTTCCTCTTTTTTGTTTATACAGAAAATTTTCTTCCATGACTCCGGGATTTCTATGATATTTTCAACTTTAGATGAGATTAACTCTACATCTCTATGGTATTTTTTTAGATAAGACAATTTGTCCTCAAATGTCTTATCATTCTTGCTATCTTTTAGTTTATCAAAAATTCCCATGTAAACGCCCCTCTCCATTTCCTGCCCCACCTTTGGGACACTTTGTCCCAGCAGGGGCGGCCCGTCAAAAATCAATTCCATTGTACCATCCCCGGCGGGAAATGGGAAGTCCCTTACCGCTCCATATCCCTGTCCCGGCGCAGGGTGTGGGCCTGCTCCTGCCGCCGCCGGGCGGCGTCCACGGTGGATTTCACTTGGTACAGCTTCATCAAATCCTCCCGGATGGGCCTGTACTTGGCGTAGTCCTCTTGATACGCCTGTTGCAGCTTCCCCCGCTCTGCCCGCCACTTGGACAGGGGCAGCTTGCCCTCCGGGGTGAAGTGGGGTTCCAGCTTGCGGCGGGCCATATAAAACTGCCGCAGCTCCCCCTCATGGGCGGCCTTGAATTTCTCCCGCTGGCCTTTGCGGTGGATGGCGTTGAGCTGGGTGTGGATGGGTTTCAGTTCCCGGAAGCGTTCCGCCTGTTCCAGCAGGCCGTCCAGTTCCCTCATGCGGGTCTGCCTGCTGTCCATGCTTGCCTTTAGTTCCTCAATCCGCTCGTTGTGGGAAATGACGCGGGCCTCCAAATCCTCCACGGTGTAGAGCTTCTGCCCGGTCAGGTAGTTCACGGTGTCGGCAAACTTTTGGAGATTGCCCACCTTGCCCTTATTGCTCCACGCGCCCGCGTTCCGCGTGCCGTAGTAGGCGGATAACAGGTCGGCAAGGGTGGGGGCCTGGGGCTGGGAAAGTTCCTCCCGCACCTCCTTGAGCCAGCCGAACAGGGCCTTGATTTTCTGCTTCAAGTCTTTCAAGAGTGCGTTGGTGGCCTTGATCCAGCGGTTGAGTTCCCCCTTGTCGGTGGCGATCCCCCGCGCCTCCATCTGGCGCACCGCTGGCCCCTCATGGACGGTGGGCAATAGGTCTAAACCTTGCCGCAGATAGGAGCGGTGGTCGATCCGGCAGGGCAGGCCCTTCTCGGCAAACTTGGCGTTGCACATCTTGGCCCATGCCTCCCGCCACGCTTCCAGCGTTTCCGGGCGGCCCCAGTCGGTGGTGGGCACCGCGTCAAAGAGGGGCTTGCCTTTCTCGTCCAAAATGCGGTTCCCGTCCCCGTCCAGCCGGTAGACGCGCCGCTGCTTATAGCCCCATTTGCCGCTTTCCAGAATGGGCCGGATGGGGCAGAGGACATGGAAGTGGGGGTTGGGGATGCCCCCGTCCTCCTTGTCGGGCTGGTGTACGGCGAAGTCCACCACCATGCCCCGGCTGACAAACTGCTCCAACAAAAACTGCCTTGCAAGGGCGATGTTTTCTTCCAGCGAAAACTCGTTCTGCAAGGCAATATCGAAGCTGTACGCAAGCTGAGCGTCCTTGCCGCACTCGGCGGCTTCCAGCGCGTTCCACAGGGTCTGCCGGTCTTGGTAGGCGGGCGGGGCCTGCGGGGGCAGGAGAATGTGGGAGCAGATCACGCCGCCCTTGTGGGTGTAGTCGCTGTACTCGCCGTAGCGTTCACTGTAAAGCCGCTCCCCGGCGCGGTAGGCGGCGGACGCGATGGCAGACTGTCCGGCGCTGCGCTGCACCTGCGTGACCGTCAAATGAAACAGGGCCATTTACTCGCCCTCCCGCTGGGCGGCGGCCTGGACAGCGGCCCGCACCTCCGGCATGGAGAAAATCTGCTCGGCAAGGGAATAGAAGCCCTGCTCGGACATGGGCTTGACCTCCGGGGCCACGCTCTCCACGGCGGCCCCTCTGGTAATCAGGCGGTGGGCGCGTTTCTGCCGCTCCCCCTTCTCATAGTATTTCTTCCGCTGCTCCAACCGCTGTACCCGGTGCTGGTACTGTTGCAGCTTGGCCTCGTTCTCGGCGTACTCCTGCCGGAGCTGTTCCAACTCTTTGCTCATGGTCGTTGACCTCCTTCAACTGAAAAATGGGTGAAAAAATGACCGTCCTCCGGGGTGTTCCCGGTGAGCGGCCAGGGTGTCGGTGTTCGGTTATCAGGCCCTCGGAAGGGGGACAGACGCCGGGGCGGGTGTCCCCCTTCCGGGGGCGGGCGGGGTAAGCGGCGTAAGCCGCGCAAGGGGCGCAGCCCCTTGGACGGAGCGTAGCGACGCAAAAACGGCAGATTGCTCCATCTGGCAATCCGCCGTTCCGCCTCGCAGAGCGCACAAATACATGGCCGTCAGGCCATGTATAGAAGTGCGCCCTTAGTTCCTAAAGGGTTTTCAGTTACATCCTCATAGTGCTGTTATAACATCAATTCCGATTCCATTGACGAGAAAATCTGTGAGTGTGTCTGCTATTTTATACGCATATTCAAAACCTAAGCTGCCTGCTTCCACAAAATATACGCCAAATCCATCGTTGCCAAATCCATAAAAATAAACCATATCGCCTAAATCATCACCAATAAACCAAACCTTACTGATAAAGTCTTCTTTCATAGGATGTGCAAACTCATTTTGCATACCTAAGGCCCTGTTTGCTGACCAAAGACAAATAGGTATGCTTCCAATATCTTCATCATCGCTTTCAATTTCAAATTCTATACTGCCAATATTTCCAGTACCAGAAATACAACTTAAAAATTCATAATAATCAGCAGGTAGTTGTATCGGTGCCTTTTCAACAATTTGTTTAATTATTTCTTTTCCACCCGGATATACTTCATCTTTATCAAACTTTAATTGTTTATTGATGTTGTCAATAATGCTCACTCACTTACCTTCTTTCAAGTGCAAGACTATTTCTTAGGCTGCTTTCAAAAATGTTCCCTCGCAAACTTCCTCGCCGCCTCCCGGCGTTCCGCGCTGTATGGCGCGGTCAGTCGGAAACAGAAGCGGCCCTTGTCGATCTCAAAGGTCTTGCAGCCCCAGCCGTCGTCGTCCACCTCCTGACAATGCTCCGGCCAGCGGCGGGCGTAGGCTCCCAGCCGGTTCTTCAAGTCCGTGTTGTGGGTGCTGACGGTGATCCGGGGGCCTTGCTCGTCAAACTCAATTATAGTCGTTTTCTGGCTTTTCTTCAATCCTGTTTTCATGTCCTCCGCTCCTTTCCCTTAATTTTTGCCCCGTCACGCGAGAGGGGCCTTTTTCGCCTCTTTTTCCCGGCTCTTGACTTGGGAAAAACGGCGTTTTCGCGTTCAAAATGGCCCAGACGGGTCACAGTCCGTTCCGGGCCGCTGTTATCGCCTGATTTTCGTTTTTTACGGCTCTTGACCGGGATTGCCGCCCCTGTTGGTGTGGCGGTGCAGATAGGCGATCAAGTCCTGCTTCATCACCAGCTTGCGCCCGCCGATTTTCAGCGTGGGAAAGTCCGGCGCGTTCATCAGGTTGTAGGCCCCGGCTCTGGACAGGTGGAGCGCGGCGGCCAGCTCCCGCACATTCATCACATCGGGAAACGCTGCAAAAAGTTCCGGCATTTGTCCTCCTTTCCGGCCCGTGAAAAAGCGGCGGCCCCCGTCCCCGGCGGCTGCCGCTCCATGCGCCTTATTTGCTGTCGTGCCTGTCTAAATACTGCTGATATTCGGACAGTACAAAGTCCTCGTATGCCCCCGCGATCTTGGCGATCCGCTTGTGTACCGCGCTGGCGGTCTTGTAGCCCACCCTGTCCGCGATCTCCTGCTCGGTATAGCCCTCCATGCGGAGCTTCAATATCTCCTTGTCGGTGTCGCTGATATGCTCCGCCGCGAAGGTGTCAATCTGCATTTGGGACAGGACGGAGTTCTCAAAGTCCGCCCGCGGGTCTGCCACCTGGGAAAGCTCGCCGCCTCTCTCCATCAGTTCCTCTAACGAGATGGCCTTGCCGGAGCGGTCGTGGTGCCATTTCCGCAAAAAGTCCTTCTTGACGGTGCTGCCCCGGCTGTCGTAGTCCTCCACCGCCCGGTTCTCCCACATCGCGTCAATGACTGGCTGCCAGTTCTGCTCCGCGATCACCATGTCGGTCAGGTTCCCCACAAGGTTGCTGAATTGCTGGTAGGTCAGCCACGGCACCTCCATCCCCGGCGGCATATTGTACAGGCTCTGGAAGGAAAGGCCGTTTTGCTCAAACTTCATACGGAGATAGGGGATGATGGCGTAGGACAGCCGCCACAGGGGGGAGTGGCCCGCGTATTGCTCCCGGTCGCCGGGAATGTCCCGGTAGTTCCCTCTGCGGTCTTTTACCTGAAAGAATTGCCACGCCGTCCAGGAATAGCAGTCCCACACCAGCAGCTTAAACATATCGTGCCGGATGATGGGGTCGTATTTGTCCGTCCGAAGCACCTCATAGGGGCTGCGGGGCAGGGTAAGGGCGGGCTTCCATTTCCCCGCCAGCTCCACCGGCAGGCTGTAAAACAGGGTCAGCCACGATTTATCATCGTCCTGCGGTATCTCGATGATCTCTCCGGGCAGCACCACAAGGAAACCTTTGGGGCCGTTTTGCTGTGCCATGCGCGTCACCTCCGTTTCTGGCCCTCTATTCTATATGGCTTGGGAAGGGCCGGATTGTTCCAATGTTTCCAAACTTTTTTCAGATTTTTTGAAAAATTCCCGGATGGGAAAGGAATGGATGGGTTTACTACGATTATAGCGGAAAAGTGGAAATAAGTCCATTGTGTTTGAAACAGGCAAAAAGAGAAGCGGCACATGGATTTTTGTCCATGTGCCGCTTGCCCCCGCTCCTGCCGGACAGCCGCCATAATTTAGTTGTTCACTGTCTTATGGACTACCGGCTAAACCGCTGCGGGATCTTTTTTATTGACGTTATTGATCGATTTCTGCCGTCGGAAACTTCTTCCCCGGATTATTCTCCCTTGGGACCAGCTTCCGCAATATGCTTAGGCATGTTGGGATACTTCTTAGCAAAGTTGTCTGCGAACATCTTAGCCAGCTTCTTAGCCTGTACATCGTAGGCTGCCTTGTCCTCCCAGGTATCTCTGGGGTTCATGATCTCATCGGGTACATCCGGGCAGCTCTGAGGCACATCCAGATTGAACACATCGTCATGCTTGTACTCCACATTCTCCAGAGAACCGTTGAGAGCGGCAGTTACCATGGCGCGGGTATATTTTAATTTCATACGGCTTCCCAGCTTGCCGTCGCCGGAAGCAGGGCCGCCGGTCCATCCGGTATTTACCAGATAAACCTTGGTATTGTACTTCTCAATTTTCTCTCCCAGCATATTGGCATATACGGAAGGATCCATAGGCATAAAGGGCTCGCCGAACAACGTGGAGAAAGTGGGCTGAGGCTCCTTAACACCGCGCTCGGTTCCTGCAAGCTTAGAAGTAAATCCGGTTACAAAATGATACATGGCCGCATTCTCGTCCAGACGGCTGATGGGAGGCAGAACGCCGAAGGCATCCGCAGTCAGGAAGATTACAACCTTGGGGATTCCGCCTACGCCCGGTATCTGAGCGTTGGGGATATAATCAATGGGATATCCCACTCTGGTATTCTCAGTCAGGCTTCCGTCAAAGAAGTCAAACTCTCTGGTTTCAGGATCCATCACCACGTTTTCTACCAGGCTGCCGAACTTGATGGCATTGTAGATATCTGGCTCTCCCTCGGGATCCAGATTAATGCACTTCGCATAACAGCCGCCCTCGAAGTTAAAGATTCCGTGTTCAGACCAGCCATGCTCGTCATCACCAATCAGACGGCGGTTGGGATCTGCGGAAAGGGTGGTCTTACCGGTGCCGGAAAGTCCGAAGAATACAGCGGTGTCGCCGGTCTCAGGATCCATATTCGCGGAGCAGTGCATAGGCAGCACGTTCTCCTGAGGCATCAGGAAGTTCATAACAGAGAATACGCTCTTCTTAATTTCTCCTGCATATTGAGAGCCTGCAATCAGAACCAGCTTCGCCTCGTAATCTACCAGGATAGCCGCTTCGGAATGCACGCCGTCAATCTCGGGAATACACTTAAAGCCCGGAGCCGCAATAATTGTGAAATCAGCCTCTCCGTAGTTTGCCAGCTCTTCTGCCGTAGGACGAATCAGCAGCTGGTGAATAAACAGGTTCTGGCTTGCCAGCTCATTTACAATACGAAACTTCTTGGTGCAGGCGGGATCTGCTCCTGCCATGCCGTCGAAAATAAAAATCTCCCGATTCTGAAGATATGCCACCATCTTGGACTTGATCGCGTCAAATTTTGCCTTCTCAATGGGACGGTTTACTTTTCCCCATGCAATCTGATCATGAATGGTGGGGGTGTCGACAATAAATTTATCCTCCGGAGAACGACCGGTGTACTTTCCTGTAGTAACCACCAGAGCTCCCTTGTTGCTTAAAGTTCCCTCTTTTCTGCGCAGAGCAGCCTCCGTCAACTGAGCCGGAGTTAAATTACGGTAAACCGCTGCCGGGCTGATGATACCCAACTTTTCCAGACCATATGTTTCCATATCTTTCTGCCTCCTCTTGAGATTAAGTAGTGTAAAGTTTTGGCATGTCCTGTTAAACCGAAACTTGAATCTATTATCTCATTATATTGTTAAAAAGTCAACGAGAAGTCTTAAGATTTTTTAAGTTTTATCTGAAAACAGAATCCGTTTCAAGGGGCAGTCATCTAAAAAATTCGTGGCCGTCATGAGCAAAAAGATAATTCAAATGACGATCAAACCAGGAGGCAGAGCTGCCGGATGCTCTCCGGTTCATAAAATACAAGGCCCCCTGAGAGTAATCCTCTCCTGCCAACGCCCGGTCCACGCACCGGATGGTTTCGTCCGTCACCTGGACGGAATTAATGGAACCGGTGGATACCGGCTGAAACTGTGAGGGTTCGTAAACCACATCCCGGACACTGTCCGGAAACTCATCGGAAAGAACCCGGTTAATAATCACATTTGCCACCAGAATCTTCCCCTTTTCATCACAAATGCCTGCTTCCGCCTGAACAATTCGTAAAAGGACCTGATAGTCCTCCTCGCTGCATGGAATCCTTCTGGCTGCCCGTCTCTCTTCCTCGGCCTTTTGCGCTGCTTCCTCGGCTTCTTTCCTCGCCTGTTCTTCCTGACGGCGTTTTTCTTCTTCCTGCTGCCGCCTCAGCCGCTCCTGCCTGGCCGCCTCGGCCCGTTCCTGCTTCAGCCGCTCTTCTTCCTGCTGCTGACGGACCCTCTGGGCCAAAAGCTGTCCGCTGAAAATCTTTGCCGTACTGTTCTGATTTAAAAGTTCGATTTGTACTTTTGCTTCTGTAACAAACCTGATTTCTTCGCCTGCCATCAGAAAGGCCGTGCCTGCTGCCCTGGATGAAGCAGTTTTCACCGGCTTTTCCGGCTCCTTCTGCACAGTCCGAACTGCTGCCGCTTCCCTGACATTTCCTCCAAAGCCCATGGAAGGAAAGGCCAGAGCAACTGCCGCTGCTGTTCCCGCAGCAAGAGCGGCTATCCAGATCGGAAGAGCACACGTCTGAACTCCAGTCACTCATTCATCTCGTATGCCGTCTTCTGCTTGAA
>ENA-OWOC01000219-OWOC01000219.1-gut-metagenome-genome-assembly--contig:-NODE-219-length-21492-cov-15.700397_pt1 | contig 21492 bp, 14 predicted proteins | sample MGYA00248245_ERZ651791 | MGnify/ENA primary metagenome ERZ651791 (study PRJEB26908, sample SAMEA4031703) | gut metagenome | biome: gut; feature: normal infant; material: stool | place: China | collected...
GCCCGGATAGCTCAGTCGGTAGAGCAGGGGATTGAAAATCCCCGTGTCCTTGGTTCGATTCCGAGTCCGGGCACCACCTTTCCTTTTTTATGCTTCTCTATGAATCTCTATATGCATGAAATTCAGCAGGTTAGCATAAAAATCTTTCCCGATACGTTTTGATTTGTTCCTATGTATCCGGGAAATTTGGGGTCAGATTCGGGGTCTTTCAGTTCGATGAACTAAGGAGCCCCATATGGCCCTGACCGACAGTAAAATCCGCGCTGCAAAACCTCTCGCAAAATCTTACAAGCTTACTGACTCGCAAGGTCTGTACCTGACCGTATCCACCAGCGGTTCTAAGCTGTGGTATTTTCGCTATAGTTTCGGTGGCAAAGAAAGCCGTCTGGCTTTTGGCCCCTACCCGCAAATAACGCTGGCGGAAGCCCGCGAAAAACGCGATGCGGCGCGTAAGCTACTGGCACCCCGAATCTGCCCTTCGCAGTTACTTAAGCCAGAAAAAGACACCGTTGACGCCTCCCGGACGTTTCAGTTTATCGCCACTGCGTGGCACACCAGTTGCCTTAAACTCTGGTCGGAAGGCCATGCGGATAAGATTCTTACCTGCCTGAAACGCTATGTTTTTCCTGATATTGGCGCGATGGATATTGCAAAGATTGAGACCCGGCATCTGGCACAGCTTGTGAAAGCGATTGATGATAAAGGCGTGCATGACGTCGCCGGGCGGGTAAAACAGCATCTGACTAAAATCATGTGTCACGCCGTACAGCAGGGGATTATCAAATATAACCCGGCGTATGATTTAGATGGCGTCGTGACCCCTGTTGTGACCCAGCATCACCCCGCCCTGCCCCTGAAACGCCTGCCGGAGTTACTGGAGAAAACGGACGGCTATAAAGGCCGGGAACTGACCCGACTGGCGCTGGAGCTGAATCTGCATGTCTTCCTCCGTTCCAGTGAGCTACGCCTTGCCCGCTGGGACGAGTTTAACCTGAAAGCGCATATCTGGACGGTGCCTGCGAAGCGTGAGGCAGTGAAGGGTGTGCGGTTTGCAGAGCGTGGCGCAAAGATGAAGGATGAGCATCTGGTGCCGCTGTCGGCGCAGGCGGTGGCGCTGCTGAAACAGATTAAGACAATCACCGGCGAGTCGGTTTTCGTTTTTCCGGGAGCGCATTCGCTGGAGAAGCCGATGAGCGAGAACACTATCAACAAGGCGCTGAGGGTGATTGGCTATGACACAAAAACGGAGGTTTGCGGTCACGGTTTCAGGACGATGGCCTGTAGCGCCCTGAATGAGTCGGGGCTGTGGTCAAAGGACGCTATCGAGCGACAGATGAGCCACAAGGAGCGCAACGGCGTGCGGGCAGCGTATGTGCATAAGGCCGAACATCTGGAAGCGCGGATGGAAATGATGCAATGGTGGTCGGACTATCTGGACATGAGCCGCGAGGGGTACGTTGCGCCGTATATTTATGCGCGGCAGCATAAGGTGGCCTGAGTCAGTGACGGCATGAATTATCGGTAATGGAAAAGCAGATACCGGCGGGTCTGCTTTTTTGTTTGCGCCCTTTTTCGCTTTTAGCCCTTTCCGGTCAGAGCCATTCCCCTTGAAACCCTTGCCCCGAGGCCCTTTCGTGAAAGGTTGCGACTGTTAATTTCGCTGTATTAAGAGGAAACCGTACAGAATTTTTCCGGGTGGAAATTTTTTGTACGGTTTCCTCTTAATAACGCCGGATCAAACGGTCAAACCTGCCAGCCAGAAGGTTTGTCTATTCCTCCATGCCTCGTCCGTACACCTGCCGGATATAGCGCCCGCGCCCATCGCCGTGGCCCAGATCGGTGGAGACCTGCGCCAGCGCCTCTTTTTTACTTAACCCCTGCGCCAGCCAGTAACGTACTGCATCCTGCGCCCAGGCGTAGCGCAGGCTGTGCGGGGAGTGCTCGCCCGTCAGGCCGCAGCGCCGCGCCTGATTGTGCCAATAATTCATGGCGGTTTTCAGATCTGTCGCATCGATCAGCCTGCCGTTACGCTCTGCCGCAATACTGATTGCCCGGTCTACCGCCTGTTTTACCGCGACGGAGTCCTGTACGGTAGTCATTCGGGGACGTCCGCCCTTGGTGCCAAATACCACGCGTAACTGTTGCTCACCATTTGCCAGCGCCTGCCGCCACGTTTTAAGCGACTGTGCACACTGTACCGCTTCCTGCGAGCGTAGCCCCATCAGCCGCGCCAGCGTCAGGGCTGCCGCAAACCCCGGATCGGTCGCCTGCGCTTTTTGCAGTGCCGACTGATAAGCGCGTTCAGGAATGGCCTGCTTTGTGCCGTTACGGCTTGCGCCAGCCAGCCCTAATGTACGATTACTGAGCCGTGCATCTGACGCCAGCTTATCACGTCCGGCCTGTTGCAGAACGGCACGCAGCGCCGCCATCTCGTTTTGCAGCGTGCGTTTACTGATACCCTGCGTCAGCCGATGCTGAATGTAACCTTCGATGTGCCGCGTCCTGATATGCGCCACCTGTTTACTCTGAATATTCAGCGCCAGAAGGTGGTGACAGAATCGCTTCGCGATCGCCATGCGGTCGTGGACGGTCTTGTGGCTGCCGCCCACCTGCTGTGCCAATGTGGTCATTTGCTGCGCCAGTTTTCGCATTGTTTCTCCCGTTTTTGTAAGAAAATGACTGTTTTCCCCGGTGCGGCGGTAGTAGGCCCTCTGGCCGGAACGATATCTGTGCGCCGGGGCGACAGCGGTTGAGGTATGACGGGGAACGGTTGGACATTCAATGCCGCCGCCTGTGTTAACAGGTAATCCCCCGGATCGGGCGATCCGCCTTGATATCATTCATTTCAGGCCGTCACTGGCCGGTTTCCTGCTATCCTGTGGGTGAATTTTGATGGTGTGGTTCTCCTTGTGAGTGCGTCAGATTGTTGCCGCCGGGTGGGATCGGCGTGGGTAAAAGGCTGTCGTGGCGTAGGGTCGCGACGTCACTTTGTTGCTTTGCGCAACGAAAGTGACGCGCAGGTCCGGTGGATTGTTCCGTCACGCGGCTGCAAAGCCTTACGGCAATGCAGGCCGCAGCCGGAACGGGTGTGATCTGGCCCTGACCGCAAAGCGGCCCGGTATTTTCAAAGGCATTACCAGTGTCGGGTGCTGTCAACGACAGCGTGTTGCAGGCGGGAGGTTACGGCGTTGTCAGTGACGCAGGAAGGAGAAACCGGATGTGGCGTTTAAAATATTTTCTCCCGAATTTCCGCCAGCAAAGCTGGCAGAAATTCAGGAGAGCCTGTTTTACTGCTATTCAGGCTTACGGTAGCGGGAAGGCCAGATTTGCTCCGGCGCAACGCCTAATTCTTCGGCGATTAATCGTTCACCTTTGGGCCAGTGACGACAGATCGCGTTTGCCAGCGTGGAAGATGCCAGCCCAGCCCTGCGGGAAACCGCCGCCAGCGATGTACCGCGTTTTCGCAGCGCCGCCATGATATCAGCGGGATGCCAGTCCGGTTGCGTCATACAGTCACCTCACCGATAAATTTCACGCCGTCGGCGGTGTGCAGCCAGCGCGGGGCTTTGAGTCCTTCGGTGAAATACCAGACCAGTTCACATAACAGCCCGGTCAGGGTTTGTTCCGTTTTGGGTTCCGCTGGGCGTTCCAGCAGAAGCCGGAGCAGCGTGAGGCAGTACTCGCACAGGGAATCAGGTTCAGAAACAAAGTGCTGTGGTATCGATGGCGGGACGTCAACGGTCAGGCTTTCAACAAGATGCGGCGGGATGGGGTCGTGCAGCGTGGGTTGCAGCAGCGCCAGGCAGGCGTGAAGCCGTCCGCAGAGTGCCAGCCGTAGCGCAGGATCGTCGGTTTCTATCAGGGTTTCGGCGAAACGGGCGCAATAGTCGGCAAGGACGGTGAAATCCGTGGTGGCGTTAAAGGGAACGGACAACAAATCGAGTAAATCGCAGTCAGGGGTGAGGATTGTAGCCATTAGGGCAACCTCCGGTATGTGAATTTAAATTCCACCACCGAAGAGACCAATCTTACGGGTGGTGAACTGAACGGAGTTGGTCTTACCGGCCATACCTACACCGGCGCACCTTGCGGTGCCCCCGCCCAGCCCACCATAGAGATGTAGCCGAACGCACGACATAAAAAAAGCGCGGATGCGCCATTATGTCGCAGGTATGATATTCAGGAGACCAATCCCGACGCCTAATTTTGCAGGCGCGGGGGAAGGATACTGCGATTGGTTTTGCCAGACAAGGAATTTGTCGGGGAACCAATTACACTTCTCTGAGCAATAATGCCAGCGCAAAACAGTGACTAAATTCGCTCCAATACAAAAACACGACCATCTCAATTAATTGTTATCCAAAGCAAAGATTGAATCATCAGATGAAATCGCCTACGATAGCGAAAGCCATCCCCCGGGATCCTTAGCCTCTACACGATAGTCACGCTCGTACGAGGTGTAGGGGGCTCGCCGACAGCCAGTCGGCGTCGAAAGAAAGGAGCCCGGTATGAAACAGAAAACTGTGCTGGTTCACCAGTATCTGCGTTTCCGTTTTGGTCGCTGGGAGCACGTGTGTCAGCACATGCGCTCTTTACCGAACTGCTAACGGTTAATCCCGGGGTGATGGTCCTCTTCTATTGTTAATCAGGCCGCTTGTGTCGTCTTTTCCATCATTGATGTGTAATGTTCTTCATCTTTCGCCGCCTCGAATACTTTCTTAAACCAGGCAAGATAGCGTTCAACAGAAGCCCCCTCATGAAGAGAGATATTGCGGGCATCCTGGTGAGAATGTCGGTTTAGGTAACGAGCAAATATACGAAAACCTGGTTCACCCTCTGGTCCGCTAGCCAGTGTTTCAAGCGCCCGGTGAAGGGTTTCACTTTTCCCCGAAAAACCAAAGTAGTATTCAAGGATTTGCCGCATCGTATTTGGGATCACCACACTGGCAATGTCATCTTTCTGGGCGTGGCGTAAGACATACCATAGTGCCTGATAGTCGTTCAGTAATTCTTTTTCGGAAACAAGAGAAGCAGAACTGTGCAGGGATTTGGATATCCGATAAAGCGTCCATTCTGGTGGGCAAGAACCCGCAGCCCTTTTCTTTCTTTCCGCGGAAAGCAGTAACTCCTGAAAGAAAAACAGGCTATGCGTCAGAATAATAACTTTCTCAGCAATTTTGGCACGTATAACCTGATGCTGGATCAACGAAGCAATTTCAAAAACATAGTTTTGCGACAGACTGGATATCGGATCATCAATAACGATTAAGCGTTTCCGCTGATCATCGTCATCGCGACTTTTTCTTCCGGTACAGGTTTCCAGAAAATAGAGAAAGGCAATCAGCGTTTTTTCACCTTCACTCAGGCTACTAAAAACAGGCGCATCGCTTTTCTCACCCGACCGCACCAGACGATAATCATCCCGGTCGTCATAGGAAGCAATGTGGAACCCAGTGATCCCAAGAATATTCAAACCATGATTAATTCGATCAATCGTTTCCTGCGTATTGACGATCTGGCTGGATTTATCACGAATAGTTGCGGTCAGTGCACTAAGCTGAGCCGAAATTTCTTTCTGAGATACCGTTATTTTTTCTGATTTTTCAGCAAGTTTCGCTAGTTGTTCATCATGGTTAATTATCGTATCTGTAGCCAGCTTTCGGATATGACCGAGTAGTTTCTGTTTCAGCCCTTCTCGCTCAGTCTGATAATTCTCAGCCTTTCGGTTATGCTCACTGATTGCCACATTAATACTGGCGATCTGTGCAGAAACATTGCCTGCCAGCGCAGAAAGATCCTCAAGAGAGATCGATGCGGAGGGTGATGTTAATTTCTCATCGATATGCATTTTATTTCGTTGGTACGCCTGCTCCAGTTCAAGCAAACACAGATATACAGGATGCTCCAGATCAACCAACGGACATGCTTTTATTAACTGGCGCATATGTTCAGGTTTATCGTGCCAGAGTTGATATCTTCCCTGAAGTTCCCGCAACTGATCCATCGCGATTTCCCATGAGGTATCAAAAAGGGCGGTGATTTCCTGTTGAAGTTGTCGGGCATCTGTCGGCGTTTGACAGAATGGGCAAATATCATCAATCAGCCACTTCTGGCCGCTCCTCACCCAGTCAATGTTGCCTAATTGGTTAATTGCTGCGGCAAGGCGACTATCACCGGCTGGAATAAGAGGTTGCATCAATAGCGCAATATCACTTTCATTCAAAGGGGATGTAGGCAATGCCTCAAGCAAAGGGTAAGGATTGCCTTTGCTGGCCTCAAGTCGGTTCAGCTCTTCGGTCAGTTCCTGCGTCGAGGTTTCTTCTACTTTCAGGTGGCCAAGGATGGTCTGATAAAGTGGGTTGGTCTGCTTGGCTCCAACCATCAATTCCCATAAATCTGTTTTTCTAATCTCTGCGGTGGAACTATAAATCTGTTTTGCAGCGTCACTCTTCACGCTCTCTTCCATGCCCTCAACATCACATTTTTGTACGTCCAGAGCGTCACGCCGGTCCAACATCTCTTTACTCTCTGCTTGCAGAGCATCTATTTCCGTTTTTATTTCTGCGTTTTCACTATTTAAGGTAAAAACGCCAGGCTGAGAAGGTTGACTGAAAATATCGTCTACATACTCCTGATTAAACACCAGGTAGTTCATATTCAGCGGAGGTTGCAGGTTGCACTGACTGTAATCTGGTCGGCCATGCTTATAAAAGTAACCAGAAACGGTTGATTTCCCTGAACCGTTTTGTCCATAGATAAGAGTGACATACTTACTCAAGTCGAACTCCACTGGCCTTTCGCCCTGATAACTGCGAACACCATGGATGGAGAGAATGCTCATGCTATATCCTTATCACCGCCTGCTGTATGTGGGTATTTTATCGCCGGAATTCCCTACAGCAAGCCACACAACGAACAGTTACCAGAAAAAATAAGTATCTTACAATAAACATTACTGACATGATCATGATTAGACTCCTTGCTATATAAGGGATATAATGAAATCACATACTATTAAAGACGTCAGCACAGGAGAATCAATGTCTGTTGCCGCTCTGGCCCGCCAGCGGGTCCACCGCATGAAGCGGGGTATCCCCTTTTCCATCAGCGGATTTTATTCGCTGGGAAGCCGTGCGTCGGTACAACAGGCAATGAGTCGTCTGGTCAAAGAAGGTCTGCTGGTCCGGGTTGAACGCGGTTTCTACTCCCGGCCAAAACCGTTAAAAAACCTTCCATCCGTAAATGTTGTCGCTAGTGCCAATGAGGTTGCCGCCGCATGGGCAAAAGAACGCGGTTACAAAATCACCCTTCAGGGACTGGAAGCCGCTTACCGGTTAGGGCTGCAAACGCAGGCACCGGTTAAACGCATCTACTGGTCAAACGGCCCTACGCGAGAGTTCCGTGTCGGTAATGAGTTGGTACGGATCCAGCATAAATCAGCAAGTAGGTTACGTTGGCTGAACCGGCCTGAAGGAGAGCTGATGCGCGGTTTGCTGAGTCTGGATCAGCAACATACCCCATCGGAAACGCTGAAGAATGCTTTTCATCGGCTGAGCATCCCGTCCGCTAAAGCGCGACAGATTGCAGGAAAGTTAATGAATGAGCCTGCGCTTCACGCGTGGCGCTCGCAGCTTATAGCGTTGCAAAAGGCGCTCTGATGAACATTTTTGATTACTACCGGAGCGCATCGCAACGCCGTGAGCTTCAGGAAATCCTCTCTTACGCGGCGCAGCAGCATCCCTCCGGGCTGGGAGCCAGCTTCCTGGAAAAGGATCTCTGGGTAACGGAGATCCTTCGGCTGCTTTTTAATGAGGATCTGCTGGGAGATTTATCTGTCGCGTTTAAAGGTGGAACGGCATTAAGCAAGTGCTGGAACGTGATTGAGCGCTTTTCTGAAGATATCGATCTTTCTGTTCACTGGGCCGATCTGGCAGGCCACTCAGAAGAGGAGGAACAGCAGGCATGGGAACAAAGCACGCTGAATAATAGCCAGAATCGCCGGTTCAGAGAGCAGCAGCAAGAGCGCTTAACAACATGGACAAGCGCGCTGGCAGAACGGTTAAACCAACGCTTTCAGGCTTATGAAATTCCGGGCCTTGAAGCAAAGATGGAACCCGACAGCAGTGGCGAAAAAATAGACATCAATTTCCCGCGGGTGAAAGAAGACAATATGGCCTATCAGCGCGATCATATTCTGCTGGAATTTGGCGGACGAAATCGTGGCAAGCCAACCGATCTAATGCCTGTTGTGAGCTATCTGTCCGGGATTGCTGGAATGAATGCACTTCTGTTACCCGCCGCGACCGTAAACGCTTATGACACCGGTTATATTCTTTGGGAAAAGCTGACGGCGCTGCACCAGTTCTGCACGCAAACCAAAGCACCAAATCCGGCCCGACTGGCACGCCACTGGTATGATGTAGATTGTCTGCTGCGTAATAATTTCGCCAGCCCATATGAAACGCAGGAGGCCATGCGGAATGTGGTTGAGATGAAGCAACGCCGTTGGTCTGTGCCGGGCGTGGATTTTACTCAGGTGATTACCGGAAACTTGCAACTGTTGCCTGACGACGCCGAACGGTTCGCCGCGATCGCCGGGGATCATCAAACGGCGGTGGAAGGGGGAATGTTCTTTCGTGAGCCTGACGGATTTGCTGACATTGCCGATCGTCTTCGTCATGTACAAGATGAAATCAATCGTTTTATGTACGGTTCATAGATATAAACTATTCCTACTAATTAATCCCTCAGCCATATGACATAAGCCTTTTAAATAATAGGGCTTTTATGCTTGTACTCCAGCCTATTCGCGGTATCATTTTACGATCTCTCTTCCAGTTTTATGCTTACCGCCTTTGCTGCTCGTTGAACAATGCCGGGAAGCGTTATCAGCGATTAAGGGCACGGAACGGGCTTCTGGATATTCGTTATTGCACTGGCTGTTATCTGGCTTCTGTTTTCCAAAAAGAAAAAATCGCCTCCCCCCAATATAAACAGTAAAATCATCACCAAAACAAATTATTCATCCCGACAAGAATCTCTCAATAAGCCAGACAGCAACGTGACAAATATGCATTCTCAGGAATCCGATGATGACGAACTGGTAACCTTTAGCTTTGTTAATGGACAGGCGATTGAATACAGCACCAGCCGTCAGCCATCGCGAGAAAGCGCCGCACGTAGCAATACCACGCCAGCGCGATGGATCAAACCGGGAGAAAGTATCATCATTCAAAACATCGTCATTAAGAACGGTAATTTTTATTTTGGTGGGCAGTTAAAAACACATTCATCAGGCGAATATAGATATCTTTATAACGATGGTTCCGATGCTTCTCTGGTTAATGACTCTTTATCCATTGAGCCTAGTTCACGCCACTATTATGATGAATCTCTGGGATACTGGCCCACCTTTGCTACTCTTTCTCCTCGCTGTCGTGGCGCCTATCTTGACTGGCTGGCAAGCGATCGCAGCGATGCGAGCTGCCCCGTTGGTTATGTGTTTATCTATTTTTACGGTCTTGAACGCCGCGTACTAGCGGATGGCACACAAGAGGCTATTTCTGACGATGAATTCAAAGCATTATTCGAAGAGATATCTCGCCTGAGAATCGTATTTCAGGCAAGCGGTTCCTTCCGTCATTATGCAACACAGTTGCTGGAAATGATGCTCATTCTCAGACCAAAGTTACTTTCTATACATACCGAAAACGAATATTTCTCATCGAGGAGTGCATTACTGTTCAGACTAAATCTGGCGACGGTGGTTGATAAAGGACAACCTGTTTGCGCCGAACTGGCGCTGGCATGGATACACTATTTTCCTGATTACACATTACGCACGCCTGCCCGTCGATGTCATGCTGAATTTTCCGCGTTATTCAAACAGCGTTATACCCGAAAATACGGTGACGGTATTGTCGTCAAACCCAATAAAACACGGTTGTATTTAAGCTATACCCCCGCCAGTGGTACGCTTCGGGAACTTCAGGTAAAAAAACAGATGGTTCTTCCCGATCCCAGCGTTTTAAAAGCCCCAGTTCAGAAATTAATCCCTGTTGCAGAATCCTGTGTCAATGCTCTGGATGCCTACAGTCGCTATCTCGGTAAAAAAGATGTCTCAGCAAGCGACGTCGCCGCCATCATGCTGCTTCCCGATGAAATACTGACCGAAGATGCAGGACGTCTGTTTGCTGAATTTAAACACTGGGCAGATGAGAAAATCCGTGAACATTCAGGACTGGCGACAGTGGCTGATTTCTGGGCCAGACTGGGTATGCTGGTACCGGATAAGATTAATAAGAAAGAAGCCGAACTGATGCAAAATTTCGCCAGACGAGCAGGTTACGGCATTGCGCCGGATATGCGCTATCACCTTGTCCGGCCAGAACCAGAAGGACACGTTGTTTTATTCCCCGAAGGGCATGCAGAATTCTACGTACCGTCGGCGGAATTCACGTCAGTTTCCGTGGCGCTTCGGCTGGGTGCCATGATTGCACAAATGGACAAGCGCGTGGACGTTGCAGAACAGGCCGCACTGGAAAGAACCATTGATCACAACGATGCGCTGTCGCCAACAGAAAAATGCTCGCTGCACGCTTACCTCATCTGGCGACTCAATACACCTGCAAATCAGGCCGGTCTGAAGGGTAAAATTGAGCAACTCAGCGATAAAGATAAATCCACTATTGGCAACGTGATTATCAGCGTCGCCTGCGCAGATGGAAAAATCGATCCGGCTGAAATTAAGCAACTGGAAAAAATCTACACCAGCCTTGGTCTGGATAGCAGTACCGTCACCGGCGATATCCACCGTCAGTCAACCGCAGAAACAGCGCCGACAGCCACATTACAAACCCCATCAGCGACGAGCAGCACGTTTTCTCTTGATGAACGGATCCTTGCCCGTCATGAATCCGATACCACGGACGTACGCCAGTTGCTGAACACCATCTTCACCGAAGATGAACCCGCTGACGAATCCCCGGCGGAGATCCCGTCACATACTGGAGTGGGTCTTGATGAAGCACATCACCTGCTTTACCAACGTTTGCTGGAAAAAGAACGCTGGGCGAGAAACGAAGTCGCTGAGCTATGCCAGCAGTTTAATTTGATGCTAAGCGGCGCGATTGAAGCAATTAATGGCTGGTCTTTCGAACAGGTTGACGCACCAGTGCTGGATGATGACGATGATATTTACGTTGACCTGGAAATTGCACAAGAACTCAAAGGATAATTTATGTCTGGCATTCGTATTCGTCTCAAAGAAAGAGACGCCATTATTCAGTCACTGAAGTCAGGCGTTACGCCTAAAATTGGCATTCAGCATATTCAGGTTGGCCGGGTCAATGAAATAAAAGCGCTGTATCAGGATATTGAACGTATTGCCGATGGTGGGGCGGGATTCAGGTTGATTATCGGGGAATACGGCTCAGGTAAGACATTCTTTTTAAGCGTTGTACGCTCAATTGCGTTAGAGAAAAAGCTGGTGACAATCAGTGCCGATTTATCTCCGGACAGGCGCATCCACGCAACGGGTGGACAGGCGCGCAACCTCTATTCTGAGCTAATGAAAAATCTGTCTACGCGAAATAAGCCGGATGGAAACGCATTATTAAGCGTGGTTGAACGTTTTATAACGGAAGCCAGAAAAGAAGCAGAATGTACAAATGTGTCGGTTCCGACGATTATTCACCAAAAACTCGCCGCCCTGTCTGATATGGTTGGCGGTTACGATTTCGCCAAAGTCATTGAATGCTACTGGCAGGGCCACGAGCAGGATAATGAGACATTGAAATCAAATGCCATCCGCTGGCTAAGAGGTGAATACACCACGAAAACCGACGCGCGTAACGATCTGGGTGTGCGCACCATTATTTCTGATGCCTCTTTCTACGACTCGTTAAAGCTGATTAGCCTGTTTGTCCGTCAGGCCGGATACGCCGGGCTACAGGTCAATCTGGATGAAATGGTCAATCTGTACAAACTGAGCAATACGCAAGCGCGAGTGGCCAACTATGAACAAATACTGCGTATTCTGAATGACTGCCTGCAAAGAACGGCTGAGTATATCGGCTTTTTACTCGGCGGCACGCCAGAGTTCCTGTTCGATCCGCGCAAGGGGTTGTACAGCTACGAAGCGCTCCAGTCCCGGCTGGCGGAAAACAGCTTTGCTCAGCGTGCCGGGGTGATTGATTATTCGTCCCCTTCCCTGCACTTAGCCAGCTTAACGCCGGAAGAGCTCTATATTCTGTTGAAAAACCTTCGTCACGTTTATTCCGGCGGCGATGCGGATAACTATCTGGTTCCTGATGATGCGCTGACGGCATTCTTAAGCCACTGTAGCAATACTATCGGTGATGCCTATTTCCGTACGCCACGAAACACGATTAAAGCCTTCCTGGATATGCTGGCCGTGCTGGAACAAAATCCGTCCATTCAGTGGTCACAGCTAATTGCCGGTGTCGCGATCGCAGAAGAAAAACCCAGCGATATGGATGAAATAACATCGGCAGAAGATGCCGATGAGGACGGTCTGGCTGACTTCAGATTATGATGAACGAATACCAGCGGCTGGATCCACGCATACAGAAGTGGATATACCAGCAGGGATGGACAGATCTCCGGGAACTGCAAAAAAAAGCCGTTCCATCGATATTAACAGGGGATCGGGATGTTCTGATCAGCGCCGCGACTGCCGCAGGTAAAACGGAAGCGTTTTTCCTGCCCGCCTGTTCTGCCATTGCGGATATTCAGGGCGGCTTTGGCATTTTATACATCAGCCCGCTTAAGGCCCTGATTAACGATCAGTATCGACGGCTGGAGAGCCTCGGCAATGCGCTGGAGATGCCGGTCACGCCCTGGCATGGTGATGTTGCGCAGAGCAAAAAGCTGAAAGCAAAGAAGAATCCTGCCGGTATTTTGCTTATTACCCCGGAGTCGCTGGAAGCAATGCTGATCCGCAATGCGGGATGGTTAAAGCAGGCTTTCGCTCCACTGGCATATATCGCCATTGATGAATTCCACGCCTTCATCGGTTCTGAGCGGGGTATGCAGCTTCTCTCTCTGTTAAATCGGATCGATCACCTGCTGGGAAGAATCGACAATCCAGTTCCTCGGGTCGCACTCAGCGCAACGCTGGGAGAACTGGAGCGAGTACCGTTATCTCTGCGGCCAAATCAACGTCTGCCCTGCGACATTATTACTGACAGCCAGACTCACGCTACGCTAAAAGTGCAGGTGAAAGGTTATCTGGAACCGCTGACCACCTCGAGCCAGCAACCGCCGCCGTCGGCAGAGACGCAAATCTGCCATGATATATTTCGCCTCTGTCGCGGTGATTCCCATCTAGTGTTCGCTAATAGTCGCAAACGGACTGAAAGCATTGCCGCTACGCTTGGCGATCTTAGTGAAATAAACATTGTGCCCAACGAGTTCTTCCCCCATCACGGATCGCTGTCCAGAGATCTGCGTGAAACGCTGGAGCAGCGGCTTCAGCAAGGTAACTTACCGACCACCGCCATCTGTACGATGACGCTAGAACTTGGCATCGACATCGGCAAAGTCAGCTCCGTCGTGCAGGTTACTGCGCCTCATTCCGTTGCCAGCCTGCGCCAGCGTATGGGGCGTTCCGGTCGGTGCGACTCGCCTGCCATATTGAGAATGCTGATTGCCGAACATGAACTGACGCCAACTTCAGGCATTGTTGATCAACTCAGGCTCCAGCTCGTTCAGTCGCTGGCCATGATCCGCTTACTTATCGGCAGCAAATGGTTTGAGCCAGCCGATACCCGGCAGATGCACTATTCCACCCTGTTCCATCAGATCCTGGCGATCGTAGCGCAGTGGGGAGGGGTGCGTGCCGATCAGATCTGGTCACAGCTATGCCAACAAGGGCCATTTCAGAAAGTCAGAATCGATGACTTCAAAACGTTATTGAAGCATATGGGGGAGAACCAGTTTCTGACCCAGCTATCAAGCGGTGAACTGGTTCTGGGCGTCGAAGGCGAACGTCAGGTGAATCAATATACCTTCTATGCCGTGTTCAGCACGCCGGAAGAGTTTCGTATTGTGGCGGGGAACAAAACGCTGGGCTCTATCCCCGTAGATTCCCCACTAATGCCTGACCAACACATTATTTTCGGCGGTCGACGCTGGAAGGTAACCGATATCGATAGTGATAAAAAAGTCATCTATGTCGAGGCGACAAAGGGTGGGCAGCCGCCGTTATTTGGCGGACAAGGGATGTCCATTCATGATGTCGTCCGCCAGGAAATGCTCACCATTTATCGGGAAGGCGACTACCGTATCACCGTTGGCGATCGCAAAGCCGATTTTGCCGATACCACGGCCAGAAACCTGTTTGATGAAGGGCTGCACTGTTTTCGCAACAATAATCTGGCTTCGGAATGTTTTATTCAGCAGGGACAACACGTCTACATTCTTCCCTGGCTGGGCGATCAAACCGTAAATACACTGTCGGCATTGCTTATCCAGCGAGGTTTCAAGGCAGGCTCATTTGCTGGTGTGGTTGAAGTGGAAAAAACCACGGTAGCGGAAGTTAAGCAGACGTTAGCCTGCGCACTTCAGAAAGGGCTACCTTCAGAATCCCGTCTTGCCGAAAGCATCATTGAAAAGTGCCTCGAAAAATATGATGAGTATTTACCGGAGGCGTTGCTGACGCAGGAGTATGGGTTACGTGCTTTTAATGTTCAGCGCGTGGAGGAGTGGTTGCAGGGGCATTTGTAGGATAATGACCTGCTCATCAGATAAACATACACGGCCAGCAACAAAATATTTTAATCTGATGCTTTCAACATAACCATTTTCAAGATTTCACCCTGCATTTTTTGCTGCCTCAGCGCCTGATGTTTGTCCAAAACCAACAGATAGTCACGAAAATGGCAATGAACCTCACCTCTCAATAATTCAGGTAAGAACTTTAACTGCGCATCAGGAAACATCACTGAAGAGGATTTTTTTATCACTACGGCTGGGGAAGGTAATAACATAGAATGATAACCTTCATTCATCGCAATACTGACCCCTTTCGGGTCAAAATCACCAAAATAGATCGCTGTTTTCCCGGTTTTCAACCAGCAACGCTTTAATGCAACAGACCCCTTGCTATATGTCCGATCGCCACGGTAAATAATCAGGGGAGAGTGGAAATCACATTGGGAATAATCAAAAAGCGCCAGATGGTAGAAACAATCCTGATTCTCCACAACGATAAGAACATCAAACTGCGTCAGCGTAATATTACGCCAATCCGTATCAACAACCTCAACAGTCATCCCTAACGCATTGACTAAAGGCTGATTAAGACGGAGCAGTACCCGGTGCTGCTGTGGTCGAATTCCCGCCGTTTTAATCTCCTGATCGCTTAACTGTGCGCTCTCAATACGATTTTTCATACTAAGATCGTCACGAAAGTTTGCCTGTTTAAGACGTTGCTGGATATCTGAAATCTTATTAAGCAACGCCACTGTAAAAATGAATTCAGGCAGCAACAAACTGTTCGCCGGGATCAAATCCAGCGCAATACACCAACGCAAAACCTGAGTCACGATTTTACCGCCAGTATTTTTCTTCTCGCTATATTTCGCTTTCAGGCGATGATCAAGTTTTTTCAGCCAGACGAGTGCGTTATACGATAACGGTTCTGCTTCGGTCATTTTACCCTCACGCCAATACTCACATCCGATATAATACGCAGATCGTTTACCGGGCTGGCCTGACGCTCATCACAACGCTGCCAGAAACGCGGTTTATCCGCTAACGGCAATGATTGATATTCCGTAATAACTTGGTAAAGCCATATCTCACTGTCCCAGTTCAGATGATTTTCCGTCAGATAATGCAGTGCGCTCACCGGCCCGGATTGTCCGGCAGCGAAAACATACAAATCCTCAACATCCATTTTAAGTGCAACCTGACGAGCAGCGACCTCTTCATCAACGGGAAGTATCACTGAACCTGCACTTTTTGGCACAGGTAGAGGCATAACCGATGCCCGAGGCAGAGCAAACAACATCTCCGCCATGACTTGTCGATCCACAGGTCTGTCGAGCGAAATGGAGGCTTGCAGTGAAAGTGAAGCCGCAATATTGAATACATCCGGCACTTCCCGGCGTTCCGGGTAGCTGGCGGGTTGATACTGTGGATGCTGACGCAAAAAAGCCGCCATATTCGTCACTAATAATGTGCGCGACTGCTGTTGACGAAATTTAGCCATCAGATCCACCAGACGCTGCTGAACGGCCAGTAATGAACTATGGTGAAGACTGACACGCAACTGTAACTGGCTCACTAATAATTTACGTAGTGAACTGTTATTTTCCGCAAACTCTATCAGTTCCTGGAAAACGATCAGATCCAGTCCATCAAGCAACCGGCGAACCTGGTTTTGCGCCCGTGCATTCTCATTAATTTTTTCATTCAGACTGCTGACGAAACCAAAGTTATTATTCAGACGATGCCAGAGGCTGTCGATAGCCTCTTCAAACTGCCCGCTGAGATCGTGAATAAGTTCAGTCAGCCTCTGCATGTGTCTTTCAGCAATACTGTAATCACCTTTATAATACGCATCGCGCCAGGCCTGTACCTTATTGCGAGTTTGCTCCAGCTTTTCAGCCACATCCGCGTTAATCTGCCGTCTACTCTCATCAGCAACCATGCTGGCGATGAGTTCGCTGACCAGCGGGCGTAGCCTCAGCGGCTGTTGTTCATCAGGGCGATACACAATACGTGCGGCAATCAGCTTTTTTAATGCCTGCTCGCTAAAAACCGTTTCATCAATAAACCCATCGACATAACCCTTCATTAAGGCGTGATGGTGTTTTCCCAATAATGTCAGCCTTTCAGCGCCGTTTTTAAACAGGTCAGATAGCGGAGAATTTTCCTGCGCCATTACAGAAGCTCCTGCTGAACAGGCGGCGTGTCTTCAACCGGTAAATGCTCTTCATCACGGATAAAGCGGATCACGTCAATCAAGTAATCAATTTTCCCCGTGGCAATAAATATCTGCTGCTCGGCGTTGGGTTGTCTGACATAGCCGTGCTCTTTCAAACGCCGGAAAATTTGTTTGAGCTGAAGATCAATGGAATCACTCTTACAATTGAAAAAACGATCGCTGGAAAGCTGATTCAGACGCTGTTGCAAACTCTGATTATCCTCTACACGCGCCATGATTTCCGACAACCTGATATAGTCGCCCGCTGTCAGCGTACTCTCCCGTCCTTGCGTCTCCTGTATGAGTTGTAGCCACTCAAGCAGCGGCAACAGAGAAGAGATGATATCCTTAAACTGATTCATAAGCTGGCTGCGGGTATCGCGATTCATCTCACAAAAGCCTGCATAATAGACCGTTTGTGTTTCATTACTGACAATTCTGTAGTTAAGAGGGCGCAAATAATTATCCATCGCTTGCCGGGTACTCTCATCCTGTAAATGACGATAAGCATCCGGGTCGTTGATACGGCAAATAAATTCCCCTGTCAGTAGCCTTTTGATTAAAGGACCATATTCCAGCATTATATTGCCTCCTGTTCCATCTGCGCCAGTCGGGCAGCCAGGCGGCTCACTTTCGGCTGGATCCTTTTCAGCCTGCGCTGAGTTGGCTCAAGCTGATCGGCATCAAGCAAATAACGATGCTTAAACAGTATTAACACATCCGATTCCGCATTCGGAAAAGCGCCTACGATCACAATATTATTATGGCTACAGGCAATAAATAATTTCTCCACATTGTGGTAAGCCAGCGTACCGATTTCATCAATAGGCCAGTGAATAACGGCGTCTGATTTGCCTCTTAACAAACACGTGAACGCCAAAAGATACTTGCACAAGATCAGATAGGCCATACCATGGCTTGACGCTTCCAGTAGCTGGCGATCGTTTTTGATAACAATATCTTCCCCACCTTCATTAAGGTGAAGTTCGAGATTTAATAACGATTCCATAGTGAAACGTTCATCGGCATGAAGCAGTTCAACCACATCCATGAGGGCATTCAAATAGCTTTCGGGAGGTAGCTGCTGACCAGACGAGCGCCACTCACTGTAGCTTTTAGCAAAGCGTTTTAATGGGCTCCAGAATCGTAACTGGTCGATGGTCGATAAAATGCGAACCTCTGATTTATTGATGCCTTCCAGTTGCAAATCGTCGGTAACCGCATCACTTAAGCGTCGACTTTGTTGCGAAATCCGGCGATTGATATCACTGAAAACATCAAAGAATTTTTTCAGATCGCCACCGATATTTTCCCCCATCTCCAGCAATTGCTGCTGTTTGTCTTTAAGAAGCTGTAGTAGTTTCTCAAGTATTGGCAACTGCTGGCGGGTCCTTGAAGGATCGGGTAATTTACCAATCTCAGAGTCCAGTAATTCAAGGAAAGTAGGGTCAGTATCCTGATTAAAGCGTGACTTAAACTCATTGAGTTTGCTCTCCAGCGTACGGGTCACGCTGGCGTGTTGCTCCAGCATATCGCTGGTACGCGACATCCGTTCATTAATATCAGCGGCGGAATCAATATAAGACGGAACAATTTCGCCCAGCGGCAGAGGCAATAATCGGTCCAGCAATACCTTTAACTGACTAACAAGCTCACCGGCCTGACGCATCAACGTATCATATTGTTTTCCCTCATCATTAAGCTTGTCTTTTTTATTCTGATACTCTGCTTTTAACTGACGTTCTGACTGCAATAGCTCTCGCTTCTGCTGAGAGAGTTCACCTTCCTGCTTCTGTTTCTCAGGCCGTATCTGCTCCCAGTCAAGTTTGATAAAACGCTGCCATTCGGTCAGTTCATCCCGACGTTCTTCAACCGCCTGAATATCCTTTTTAAGCGTTTCAATGCGCTCCCGCAGTATTTTGACTTCACGAGGATCAATTCCCTTCTTCGCTAAATTATCGTCCAGAGCCTGCTGGAATATTCTTATCTGTTCCTCCATATCGGCACGTTTTTTGTCTATCTGCCGGGACAGTTCTTCCACCTTCTCATCAATTTGCTGCTGTTCACTCTGAAGGTCGACACTCCATTGCAGCGTTTGCGCATTATGTTCGTCCGTTAATGAGCGAAGATCTTGTTCTTTTTGTTGCATTAATTCGGTATGCGCTTTTTCTAATGCGCTTAAGCGGGCACGTTTTTCCTGCCGACGTTCTTGCTCCAGCGCCCCATGCTCTGCGATTAAACGAGTACGGGCATCCCGGGCATAGCCGACCTCTTGATTTTGACGTTGATATTGTCTTTCACATCCATCCGCTTGCGATTGCAGCTGCTTGACGTTCTGGTGGTGCTCCTGAAAGCTGGCTTCTGCCGTTTTTTTCGCTTCTTCAGCATGCGCCCTGATTTGCTCTGCCTTATCAAGATTGTGTCGAATTGAAGCTTCATCCTGCGCAAAATCGGGCATATCCAGTACGCTTAATTCCAGTTGCAAGCCGTACAGTGATTCCGACAGTTCCCTTAGATCAGGCTGCAAGTCCTTACGTTCCAGCAGGTTTTTATTCAAAACTTTGCCCAAATTCTGCTCCCAGTCCTCGTAACGTGAACGCAAAAAGTGGCGTAATGTCCCCTGTTCAGGATCCAACTGACGATGCAGTTGCTGCAATTGCTCCTCAGCCTGATGCAGGTCGGCGCGGGCATCATGCAGTTGCTTTTCTGCGCTATCTTGCTGTTTACGGGCCTCGGACAGCTTTGTCTGCGCATTTTGTCGCCGATCGCCCAGTTGCAATGAACACTCCTGAGCTTGCTCAATACGCAATTCGGCAATCTGACGTTCCTCATTTTCTTCAGTGGTTAACTGAGAATGTTTAAGCTCAATGCCAATAGTCGTCCGATCGCGAGAAATTATCGCCAACTGCTCGCCATAATGATTTTCTTGCTGTTTTTTTAGTTCTTCAAAGCGCTGCCGAAATATCTCTTTCTGGCTATCAAACTTATCCCTGACGACCTCTTTTTCCCGCTGAAAATCCTGAATTTTTTGCTGGATCAACTGGTTCTGGTAATAAAAAGATTCCTGAAGTTTTGCTTTGTGCTGTTCAAATTTTCTGGAAAGCTCCCCCACTTGATCCTGCATCAGCTGATATTGCTCACTTTGCGCTAAAAGCGCCTCCCGCCACTGGGGTAATTCGTCCATGTGCGTCTGCAAAAGGCGGATATCTTTACGTTCATAACGATCGTTTTCTTCCCGGACATAATCCAGCCATGACTGAACCGTTTTTAATTCGCTTTGCGTTTTACTTAATTGATCGTTCAATTCACGACTTTGCTGATTAAAGCCATCCTCTAATTGGATAAGCTCTCCCCGCCGCTGAATAAATTGCTGTTCTGCATCCGCCCTTTTCTGTTTCTGAATTTGTTCATCATTTCTTAACAGGGGGTGGAGCGCGGTTAACTGCGCCTCCGTATCATCCAGTTTCAGCCCCAGGCGCTGTAAGAGTTCAAACTCCTGCTGCAATTTATCGTAACGCAGGGACTGGCGCATTTTTTGGATCCATTCCCGCGCAAAGCTACTTTTTACTTTTGTTTGAGGAAGCGTAACGCCATCATCGGCAAAAATCGCCGCCAGCATGGTTTTGAGCGTTTCCATTTTGCCTTCACCGGCATGAACCGCGCTCACTAATTTCTCAATATGCCTGAGCTTGTAGTTACCACTCACCAGACTAAACGATGCCGCCAGGCGGCGTAGTCTCATTGCCTCCGTCGAAGTACCGCGTAATGACGCGACATCATTCTGAATGATGCTGCGGTACTCGGTTGTTGAACCTATTTTGGCTGAAACTGAGACGTCGTCCCGGCTGCGCATCTGGGCGGACCATTCGTTATAACTCAGCCCTTTCGCGCCATCTTCCGTATAGCGAAGGAAAAATTCTGGATGATAAGGTGCGCTAACAAAACGATATTCTACGCCACCCTCACTTTTACCCGTCAAAACAACCAGACAATTGTCGCCCGTTTCTCGCTGGTATTCATAAATGATATAGCTATTGCTACAGGGGAGATAAAACTCGTCGAACTTCTTCCGCGTTCTTGGTACGACTTTATTAGGTTGTTCGCCGTAGAAAACAGGAACAAGGCGCTGAAGCGTCGTTTTTCCTGAAGCATTAGTTCCACAAATATTGGTATGCTGATCCAGTTGAATTTCAACAGCGCCAGGCAGGTGAGTGTGTATAAGAATGATGCGAAGCAGTTGTGGCATGATACCTCCCTGAACATAAAATAACCTTTGGATAATACACCCCAAACCCTTACTAAACATTGGGTTATTTCACAATTAGATCAGAAGGCAGGCGATGCAAAAGTCTTTATGATCTTAAAAAGGGAACCGTACCAAAGGTTCAAACCGAACTATTTTTTTGACTATTAATCCACCATTATGATTTAAAAGCAAAAATACGGGTCACTCTCCGGGTCTGTGTAAGTTCACAGAGATATTGCAATTGCCTCCGGATAAGTAAGGGGAGATTGCACTATGCAAATGCAGCATCTGA
>ENA-OWOC01000222-OWOC01000222.1-gut-metagenome-genome-assembly--contig:-NODE-222-length-21295-cov-15.653973_pt1 | contig 21295 bp, 15 predicted proteins | sample MGYA00248245_ERZ651791 | MGnify/ENA primary metagenome ERZ651791 (study PRJEB26908, sample SAMEA4031703) | gut metagenome | biome: gut; feature: normal infant; material: stool | place: China | collected...
GCGGGGGATTTAGCCGCCGGACAAATGCTGATGGAGAGCTTCCGTAATCAGCCGTGGTTAGGGTTTGAAGTGGTGGGTATATACCACGACCCGAAACCGGGCGGCGTTTCTAACGACTGGGCGGGTAACTTGCAACAGCTGGTCGAGGATGCAAAAGCGGGAAAGATTCATAACGTCTATATCGCGATGCAAATGTGCGACGGCGCGCGAGTGAAAAAACTGGTCCATCAATTGGCAGACACCACCTGTTCGGTGCTGCTGATCCCCGATGTCTTTACCTTCAACATTCTCCATTCACGTCTCGAAGAGATGAACGGCGTTCCGGTGGTGCCGCTGTATGACACGCCGCTTTCCGGGGTTAACCGCCTGCTAAAACGTGCGGAAGACATTGTGCTGGCGACGCTTATTCTGCTGATGATCTCCCCGGTGCTGTGCTGTATTGCGCTGGCGGTGAAACTCAGTTCACCTGGGCCGGTTATTTTCCGCCAGACTCGCTATGGCATGGATGGCAAGCCGATCAAAGTGTGGAAGTTCCGTTCCATGAAAGTGATGGAGAACGACAAAGTGGTGACTCAGGCGACGCAGAACGATCCGCGCGTCACCAAAGTGGGGAACTTTCTGCGCCGCACCTCGCTGGATGAACTGCCGCAGTTTATCAATGTGCTGACCGGGGGGATGTCGATTGTCGGTCCACGTCCGCACGCAGTAGCGCATAACGAACAGTATCGCCAGCTCATTGAAGGCTACATGCTGCGCCACAAAGTGAAACCGGGCATTACCGGCTGGGCGCAGATTAATGGCTGGCGCGGCGAAACCGACACGCTGGAGAAAATGGAAAAACGCGTCGAGTTCGACCTTGAGTACATCCGCGAATGGAGCGTCTGGTTCGATATCAAAATCGTTTTCCTGACGGTGTTCAAAGGTTTCGTTAACAAAGCGGCATATTGATATGAGCTTACGTGAAAAAACCATCAGCGGCGCGAAGTGGTCGGCGATTGCCACGGTGATCATCATCGGCCTCGGGCTGGTGCAGATGACCGTGCTGGCGCGGATTATCGACAACCACCAGTTCGGCCTGCTGACTGTGTCGCTGGTGATTATCGCGCTGGCAGATACGCTTTCTGACTTCGGTATCGCTAACTCGATTATTCAGCGAAAAGAAATCAGTCACCTTGAACTCACCACGTTGTACTGGCTGAACGTCGGGCTGGGGATCGTGGTGTGCGTGGCGGTGTTTTTGTTGAGTGATCTCATCGGCGACGTGCTGAATAACCCGGACCTGGCACCGTTGATTAAAACATTGTCGCTGGCGTTTGTGGTAATCCCCCACGGGCAACAGTTCCGCGCGTTGATGCAGAAGGAGCTGGAGTTCAACAAAATCGGCATGATCGAAACCAGCGCGGTGCTGGCGGGCTTCACTTTTACGGTGGTTAGCGCCCATTTCTGGCCGCTGGCGATGACCGCGATCCTCGGTTATCTGGTCAATAGTGCGGTAAGAACGCTGCTGTTTGGCTACTTTGGTCGAAAAATTTATCGCCCCGGTCTGCATTTCTCGCTGGCGTCAGTTGCGCCGAACTTACGCTTTGGTGCCTGGCTGACGGCGGACAGCATCATCAACTATCTCAACACCAACCTTTCAACGCTGGTGCTGGCGCGTATTCTTGGCGCGGGCGTGGCAGGGGGATACAACCTGGCGTACAACGTGGCCGTCGTACCGCCGATGAAGCTGAACCCAATCATCACCCGCGTGTTATTTCCGGCATTCGCCAAAATTCAGGACGACACCGAAAAGTTGCGCGTGAACTTCTACAAGCTGCTGTCGGTGGTGGGGATTATCAACTTTCCGGCGCTGCTCGGGCTGATGGTGGTGTCGAATAATTTTGTACCGCTGGTATTTGGCGAAAAGTGGAACAGCATTATTCCGGTGCTGCAATTGCTGTGTGTGGTGGGTCTGCTGCGCTCCGTAGGTAACCCGATTGGTTCGCTGCTGATGGCGAAAGCGCGGGTCGATATCAGCTTTAAATTCAACGTATTCAAAACATTTCTGTTTATTCCGGCGATTGTTATAGGTGGGCAGATGGCGGGCGCGATCGGCGTCACGCTTGGCTTCCTGCTGGTGCAAATTATCAACACCATTCTGAGTTACTTCGTGATGATTAAACCGGTTCTTGGTTCCAGTTATCGCCAGTACATCCTGAGTTTGTGGCTGCCGTTTTATCTCTCGTTGCCGACGCTGGTGGTCAGTTATGCGCTGGGCATTGTGCTGAAAGGGCAACTGGCGCTGGGGATGCTGCTGGCGGTGCAAATAGCCGCGGGCGTGCTGGCGTTTGTGGTGATGATTGTGCTGTCGCGCCATCCGCTGGTGGTGGAAGTAAAGCGTCAGTTTTGTCGCAGCGAAAAAATGAAAATGCTTTTACGGGCGGGGTGAGTTGTTGTTTTCGGTTCCGACAACGGTTGCCGGGTGCAGCGTAAAACGCCTTATCCATCCTACGGTTCTGTGCTCGGGACCTGTAGGCCTGATAAGACGCGTCAGCGTCGCATCAGGCAAAAAGCGGCAACGAACAAAACAAACGCAGCCTCACCTGGCATCAAATTTATGAGGAAAAAATGAAATTACTTATTCTGGGCAACCACACTTGCGGCAACCGCGGCGACAGCGCCATCCTGCGCGGCTTACTTGATGCCATCAACATCCTCAATCCACACGCCGAAGTGGACGTGATGAGCCGCTATCCGGTCAGTTCTTCCTGGCTGCTCAACCGCCCGGTAATGGGTGATCCGCTGTTCCTTCAAATGAAACAACACAACAGCGCGGCGGGCGTTGTCGGGCGCGTTAAAAAAGTCCTCCGTCGCCGCTATCAGCACCAGGTATTGCTCTCACGCGTCACCGACACTGGCAAGCTGCGCAATATCGCCATCGCCCAGGGATTCACCGACTTCGTGCGCCTGCTGTCAGGTTACGACGCCATTATCCAGGTCGGCGGATCGTTTTTTGTCGATCTCTACGGCGTGCCGCAGTTTGAACATGCACTTTGTACTTTCATGGCGAAAAAGCCGCTGTTTATGATTGGTCACAGTGTTGGCCCGTTCCAGGATGAGCAATTTAACCAACTGGCGAACTATGTCTTTGGTCACTGTGACGCGCTGATCCTGCGCGAATCGGTCAGCCTTGATCTGATGAAACGCAGCAATATCACCACCGCAAAAGTGGAACATGGCGTCGATACCGCGTGGCTGGTCGATCACCACACAGAAGACTTCACCGCCAGCTATGCCGTTCAACACTGGCTGGACGTTGCCGCACAACAGAAAACGGTGGCCATTACCCTGCGCGAACTGGCACCGTTCGACAAACGTCTCGGCACCACTCAACAAGCGTATGAAAAAGCCTTTGCCGGGGTGGTCAATCGCATTCTCGACGAAGGCTATCAGGTTATTGCGCTCTCCACCTGTACGGGCATCGACAGCTATAACAAAGACGACCGCGTGGTGGCGCTCAACCTGCGTCAGCACATCAGCGATCCTGCCCGTTACCACGTAGTGATGGATGAACTCAACGATCTGGAAATGGGCAAAATTCTCGGAGCCTGTGAACTCACCGTCGGTACGCGCCTGCACTCCGCCATTATCTCAATGAACTTTGCCACTCCGGCGATTGCCATCAACTATGAACATAAATCCGCCGGGATTATGCAGCAGCTGGGGCTGCCAGAGATGGCGATTGATATCCGTCATTTATTAGACGGCAGCCTGCAAGCGATGGTTGCGGATACCTTAGGCCAGCTTCCGGCGCTGAACGCACGACTTAACGAAGCTGTCAGTCGTGAGCGTCAGACGGGAATGCAGATGGTGCAGTCTGTGCTTGAGCGCATCGGGGAGGTGAAATGAAGGTCGGCTTCTTTTTACTGAAATTTCCGTTGTCGTCAGAAACCTTCGTCCTCAATCAAATTACCGCGTTTATTGATATGGGATTTGAGGTGGAGATTGTCGCGCTGCAAAAAGGCGACACACAAAACACCCACGCGGCATGGACGAAATACAACCTTGCCGCCAGAACCCGCTGGTTACAGGACGAACCTACGGGCAAAGTGGCGAAACTGCGCCACCGCGCCAGCCAGACCTTACGCGGCATTCATCGTAAAAATACCTGGCAGGCGCTCAACCTCAAACGCTATGGCGCAGAGTCGCGGAACCTGATTTTGTCTGCCATTTGCGGTCAGGTCGCAACACCATTTCATGCCGATGTCTTTATCGCTCATTTTGGTCCAGCGGGGGTAACAGCAGCAAAACTCCGCGAACTGGGTGTCATTCGCGGCAAAATTGCTACTATCTTCCACGGCATTGATATCTCAAGTCGGGAAGTGCTCAACCACTACACTCCCGAATATCAGCAACTGTTCCGGCGTGGCGACCTGATGCTACCGATAAGCGATCTGTGGGCCGGAAGGCTGCAAAAAATGGGCTGCCCGAGGGAAAAAATCGCCGTATCGCGCATGGGCGTGGACATGACGCGCTTTAGCCCGCGTCCGGTGAAAGCGCCTGCAACGCCGCTGGAAATCATTTCCGTCGCACGCTTAACCGAGAAAAAAGGCCTGCATGTGGCGATTGAAGCCTGTCGGCAGTTGAAAGAGCAGGGCGTGGCATTTCGCTATCGCATCCTCGGCATTGGCCCGTGGGAACGACGCCTGCGCACCCTCATCGAACAATATCAACTGGAAGATGTGATAGAGATGCCGGGCTTTAAACCGAGCCACGAAGTGAAAGCGATGCTCGACGACGCGGATGTCTTCCTGTTGCCATCGGTAACGGGCGCGGATGGCGATATGGAAGGCATTCCGGTAGCGCTGATGGAAGCGATGGCGGTCGGCATTCCGGTGGTTTCTACTCTGCATAGCGGAATACCGGAACTGGTCGAGGCCGATAAATCCGGCTGGCTGGTGCCTGAGAACGATGCTCGCGCACTGGCGCAACGACTGGCGGCGTTTAGCCAACTGGACACCGACGAACTGGCTCCGGTTGTCAAACGAGCGCGCGAAAAAGTCGAACACGATTTTAACCAGCAGGTGATTAATCGAGAACTCGCCAGCTTGCTGCAGGCTTTATAGAGGAGAACGTATGCCATTTAAAAAACTCTCCCGACGCACCTTCCTGACGGCAAGCTCCGCGCTTGCCTTCCTCCATACCCCTTTCGCTCGCGCACTTCCAGCCCGACAAAGCGTTAACATTAACGACTACAATCCACACGACTGGATCGCCTCATTTAAACATGCCTTCAGCGAAGGACAAACAGTCGTCGTGCCTGCCGGATTGGTTTGTGACAATATCAACACCGGCATCTTCATTCCTGCAGGTAAAACGTTACACATCCTTGGAAGCCTGCGCGGCAACGGCAGAGGGCGATTTGTCTTACAGGACGGCAGCCAGGTGACAGGGGAGGAGGGCGGCAGTATGCATAACATCACCCTGGATGTGCGCGGCTCTGACTGCACCATCAAAGGGCTGGCGATGAGCGGCTTTGGCCCGGTAACGCAGATTTATATTGGTGGCAAAAACAAACGGGTCATGCGCAACCTGATCATCGATAACCTCACTGTCAGCCACGCTAATTACGCCATCTTACGCCAGGGATTTCATAACCAGATTATCGGTGCCAACATCACCAACTGTAAGTTCAGTGATTTACAGGGCGACGCCATTGAATGGAACGTGGCGATTAACGACAGTGATATTTTGATATCTGACCATGTCATCGAGCGCATCAACTGTACTAACGGAAAAATCAATTGGGGCATTGGCATAGGCCTTGCGGGGAGTACTTATGATAATAATTACCCGGAAGATCAGGCAGTGAAAAACTTTGTCGTGGCGAATATCACGGGATCGGATTGTCGGCAGTTGATCCATGTTGAAAATGGTAAACATTTTGTTATTCGTAATATCAAAGCCCGCAATATCACGCCGGATTTCAGTAAGAAAGCAGGTATTGATAACGCCACAGTCGCTATTTACGGTTGTGACAATTTCGTGATTGATAATATTGAAATGATTAATAGCGCCGGGATGTTAATCGGCTATGGGGTAATTAAAGGCAAATATCTCTCGATACCGCAAAATTTCCGAGTGAATAATATTCAGCTGGATAATACCCACCTTGCTTATAAATTGCGCGGCATCCAAATCTCCGCCGGGAATGCTGTCTCCTTTGTGGCGCTGACTAACATTGAGATGAAGCGTGCCTCGCTTGAGCTACACAATAAACCGCAACACCTTTTTATGCGTAATATCAATGTGATGCAGGAATCCTCAGTTGGACCCGCATTGAGCATGAACTTCGACATGCGCAAAGACGTTCGCGGCGTCTTTATGGCGAAAAAAGAAACACTGCTATCTCTTGCAAATGTTCATGCGGTGAATGAAAGAGGGCAAAGCTCCGTCGATATCGACAGGATTAATCACCATATTGTTAATGTGGAAAAGATTAACTTTAGATTGCCGGAACGGAGGGAGTAGATTTGCGACCATTCATAAACTTACTGGATATAATGTTCTAAAAGATTATAATCCTCACACTAACTGTTAAAGCTGGGGCTGGGCAGCATTGACTACTCAGGGAAGGTACTCATCTTTATCTTGTGTTTCTTACGTAACAACCAGACTAAAGTGATTTATGAACGATAACGTTTTGCTCATAGGAGCTTCCGGATTCGTAGGAACCCGACTACTTGAAACGGCAATTGCTGACTTTAATATCAAGAACCTGGACAAACAGCAGAGCCACTTTTATCCAGAAATCACACAGATTGGCGATGTTCGCGATCAACAGGCACTCGACCAGGCGTTAGCCGGTTTTGACACTGTTGTACTACTGGCAGCGGAACACCGCGATGACGTCAGCCCTACTTCTCTCTATTATGATGTCAACGTTCAGGGTACCCGCAATGTGCTAGCGGCCATGGAAAAAAATGGCGTTAAAAATATCATCTTTACCAGTTCCGTTGCTGTTTATGGTTTGAACAAACACAACCCTGACGAAAACCATCCACACGATCCTTTCAACCACTACGGCAAAAGCAAGTGGCAGGCGGAGGAAGTGCTGCGTGAATGGTATAACAAAGCACCAACAGAACGTTCATTAACCATCATCCGTCCTACCGTTATCTTCGGTGAACGAAACCGCGGTAACGTCTATAACTTGCTGAAACAGATCGCTGGCGGCAAGTTTATGATGGTGGGCGCAGGGACTAACTATAAGTCCATGGCTTATGTTGGAAACATTGTTGAGTTTATCAAGTACAAACTGAAGAATGTTGCCGCAGGTTATGAGGTTTATAATTACGTTGATAAGCCAGATCTGAACATGAACCAGTTGGTTGCTGAAGTTGAACAAAGTCTGAACAAAAAGATCCCTTCTATGCACTTGCCTTACCCACTAGGAATGCTGGGTGGATATTGCTTTGATATCCTGAGCAAAATTACTGGCAAAAAATACGCTGTCAGCTCTGTGCGCGTGAAAAAATTCTGCGCAACAACACAGTTTGACGCAACGAAAGTGCATTCTTCAGGTTTTGTGGCACCGTATACGCTGTCGCAAGGTCTGGATCGAACACTGCAGTATGAATTCGTCCATGCCAAAAAAGACGACATAACGTTTGTTTCTGAGTAATGCAGACGAGTCAGAGAAAAAAGGACCAGGTTGGACTACGATTATTCGGAAAGAGGTACTGATTAAATTATCAGTATGCGGAATTCCGAGTAATCCGAGTAACCCAGATGCTGATGGTGTGTAGTGTTATCCTAAGGTTTAAGCAAAGTTATGCGGAACTAAGCTTTGGTATATAGCCATAACGTTTGGCTAACCTATGGCAATAATTTACGCACTATCAGCCACTTAGAGGTAGGAAAATAATGACGAATTTAAAAGCAGTTATACCGGTAGCGGGTCTTGGGATGCATATGTTGCCTGCCACTAAGGCGATACCCAAAGAGATGCTACCGATCGTCGACAAGCCAATGATTCAGTACATTGTTGACGAGATTGTGGCTGCAGGGATCAAAGAAATCCTCCTGGTAACTCATGCGTCCAAGAACGCGGTCGAAAACCACTTCGACACCTCTTATGAATTAGAATCTCTTCTTGAACAACGTGTGAAGCGTCAACTGTTGGCGGAAGTACAATCTATCTGTCCACCGGGCGTGACCATTATGAACGTGCGTCAGGGTGAACCTTTAGGTTTAGGCCATTCCATTTTGTGTGCACGCCCCGCCATTGGTGACAACCCATTTGTCGTGGTACTGCCAGACGTTGTGATCGACGACGCCAGCGCTGACCCGCTGCGTTACAACCTTGCCGCTATGATTGCGCGCTTCAATGAAACGGGACGCAGCCAGGTGCTGGCAAAACGTATGCCGGGTGATCTCTCTGAATACTCCGTCATTCAGACCAAAGAACCGCTGGATCGCGAAGGTAAAGTCAGCCGCATTGTTGAATTTATCGAAAAACCGGATCAGCCGCAGACGCTGGACTCAGACATCATGGCCGTAGGTCGTTATGTGCTTTCTGCCGATATTTGGCCGGAACTTGAACGCACGCAGCCAGGGGCATGGGGACGTATTCAGCTGACTGATGCCATTGCCGAGCTGGCGAAAAAACAGTCCGTTGATGCAATGCTGATGACCGGCGACAGCTACGACTGCGGTAAAAAAATGGGCTATATGCAGGCGTTTGTGAAGTATGGGCTGCGCAACCTGAAAGAAGGGGCGAAGTTCCGTAAAGGTATTGAGAAGCTGTTAAGCGACTAATGAAAATCTGACCAGATGTAACGGTTGATAAGAAAATTATAACGGCGGTGAAGATTCGTGGTGAAAGTAATTTGTTGCGAATATTCCTGCCGTTGTTTTATATAAACAATCAGAATAACAACGAGTTAGCAATAGGATTTTAGTCAAAGTTTTCCAGGATTTTCCTTGTTTTCAGCGTGAATTGGTAAGACAATTAGTATCTTATTATTTATATAAGTAAATTAATGGGTAATACCAATTGAACCATAGACATGTTTGCAGTGCACTGGTAGCTGTTAAGCCAGGGGCGGTAGCATGCCTGATAGTCCCTTCACTGGAAGGCAAATTCAAATACTGAACCTCACTTATGGTGCGTAAATGAAGAAAAAATTAATGATTATCGGGGCTGGTGGGTTTGCTAAAGCGGTAATAGATAGTTTGGATCATGATGAATACGTTCTTGAAGGATTTATTGATTCTGTTAAATCAGGAATGCATCAAGGTTATCCTATAATTGGTCACTCATTCAGTGATATTAGTTCCCCAACAAAATACTATTATTTTATTGCTATCGGTGACCCTGACGATAGAGCATTATGGTTAAGGAAAATACGAGACTTAAATTTAAAAACAATAAATGTTATCGATAAAACAGCAATCGTTTCAACAAGATCGTCAATTGGAACATGTATTTATATTGGAAAAATGGCTATAGTGAATTGTGATTCACAATTAGAGGATGGAGTCGTGATTAATACTAGAGCCTTGATAGAACATGGAAATCATATTTCATATTGTACGAATGTTTCAACAAATGTAGTCCTTAATGGTGATGTATATGTTGGACAGAAAAGTTTTATAGGTAGTTGTACTGTTGTAAATGGCCAAATAAAAATAGGAAGCTCAACAATTGTTGGCTCTGGATCAGTAGTAATACGAAATATTCCTAATAATGTCGTTGTTGCAGGAGCACCGACAAGATTAATAAGAGAAAGGTAAGCAAATGAATAAAATATATATTGTGGCCGAAATTGGATGTAATCATAATGGTGATTTTAATCTTGCAAAAAAAATGGTTGAAGAAGCCAAAAAAGCTGGTGTTGACGCAGTTAAATTTCAGACCTTTAAAGCTGATCAATTAATTTCGAAATACGCACCTAAGGCAGAGTATCAGATAAAAGTAACTGGTAATCAGGAATCCCAATTAGAAATGACAAGGAAACTTGAGCTGCCTTATGAAGAGTTTATAAAGCTTGAAGAATATGCAAAAGAGTTAGGACTTGATGTCTTTTCAACACCATTTGATTTTGAATCTATCGATTTTCTTGCTTCAAGAAATCAAAAAATGTGGAAAATACCTTCAGGTGAATTGCTTAATCTCCCGTATCTTGAAAAAATAAGCAGATTGCCGATTGAGGGAAAAGAGATTGTATTGTCTACAGGAATGGCCACAATTGAAGAAATCAAAGCAAGTGTAAATGTTCTTACTAAAAATGGAATGGCTCCTGAAAAGATCACAATATTACATTGTAACACTGAATATCCTACACCATATGAAGATGTAAATTTAAACTCAATAATTGGTCTAAAGAATGAATTTAAAGGATATAACGTTGGCTTTTCTGACCATTCACCAGGTTATTATGCAGCTATCGCATCAGTTCCGTATGGAATTACATTCATCGAAAAACATTTTACTCTAAATAAAGATTTTGAAGGGCCTGATCATAAGGCATCAGTTACACCAGACGAGTTGTGCTTATTGTGTGAGGGAATCCGTGCAGTAGAAAAATCTTTGGGGAGTCATACCAAAATAGTGACAAAATCTGAACAGAAAAATAAAATTGTAGCTAGAAAGTCCATCGTTGCAAAGCGTAATATTAAAAAGGGTGAGATATTTACTATTGATAATATCACTACAAAACGACCAGGAAATGGAATTAGCCCAATGCATTGGTATGATATATTGGGGAAAAAGGCAGAAAAAGATTTTGAGGAAGATCAATTGATTAAGTATAGTGGTTTCAATGAACAAGAGGTTTAATTTGTGTCAAAAAAGAAAATCGCTATAATACCTGCACGAGCGGGCTCTAAGGGATTGCCAGATAAGAATGTTTTAATGCTTCTAGATCGTCCGTTAATTGCGTATACAATTGAAGCCGCGGTGAGTTCTAATTTATTTGATAAAGTTATAGTATCCACCGATTCAGAAAGATATAAAACGATAGCAGAGTACTATGGTGCAGAAGTCATACTACGTAGTGCAGAATTATCTTCTGATACAGCAACATCTTATATGGTAATTGAGGATGTTTTAAAAAATAATCCAGGCTATGAGATTATTGCATTACTTCAACCAACGTCACCGTTCCGGACTGCAAATCATATTAAACAATCAATGGAGTTATTTGAAGAAACAGATTATGCGAGATTTCTAGTATCGGTATCGGAATGTTTTACAAGTACTGATTTAATTAAGCCTCTTGCGCAGAATGGAAGTCTAGAAAATTTTGACAAAGACTTTAGTAATTATCGTCGTCAAAATTGCAGACAATATTCACCGAATGGAGCCATATTTTTAGCATATGTATCAGACTATTTAGAGCAAAAACATTTTTTTGGAAATAAAAGTGTCGCATTTATTATGAATAAAGAGGATTCTATAGATATAGACGACCATTTAGACTTTTGTACTGCGATTGCGATACAATCTAATAAATCAAAAATAAATTCAATTCAGAATATTATTCATCAGCGTATAAATGAAAAAAGAGAAAAGTTCGAATTATGTTATCCAATAACGCTGATTGGACATTCAATCTTTGATTACTGGGATATTGAATGTTTAAATGGCCAAAGAGTCAATAATTTAGGCATTGCTGGGATTAACTCAGAACAATATTATGCATTAATACTAGAGTCTGGATTAATAAAATCAATTGGAAATATAATTTTATTAATGACTGGAACGAATGATCTCATCAATGAAAATTGGACACCAAATTATACTCTATATTGGATAAATAAAACCATTCACTTTATTTTAAATAATAACCCCAATGCACATATTTATTTTCTTGCAACTCCACCAGTTAGAGACAGAATAGATAGATCTAATAGTTCAATAAAATATCTTAACAAAATTTTAGAAGAGAACCTAAAACATAATCCTAGTGTTACATGGGTGCCGTTATGTAATGATTTTTATGACAATTTTGATTATTTGAAAATTGAGTTTACAACTGATGGGATACATTTCAATAAAATAGCATATCAGTGCCTAGAGGATTATATTCAAGGAATTATTAAATGAAAAAAATATTATATGTTACAGGTTCACGAGCTGAGTATGGGATCGTAAAACGATTGTTAGCAGCTTTAAAAAATGATCAGGATATAGAGCTTACAATCATTGCAACAGGAATGCATTGTGACGAGAGATATGGTTTGACGTATAAACAAATTGAAAAGGATGGTTTTGTTATTGAAGAGTTAATTAATATTAATATTAATACGCTTACTAACTCCGATATAATTAACTCAATGTCTGTATGTCAACAAAAATTTGGCAACTATTTCCAACGTAATAAATTCGATGCTGTTATGTTGCTTGGTGATCGCTATGAAATATTTGCTGTTGCAGTTGCTGCAGCGATTCACAATTTACCAATAATTCACATTCATGGCGGTGAAAAAACTTTAGGTAATTATGATGAGTTTATTAGGCATTCAATTACCAAAATGGCACGTTTCCATTTAGCCTCAACAGAGCAATATCGTAAAAGAATAATTCAAATGGGGGAGTGCCCGAATAGTGTAGTTAATATAGGAGCATTAGGCGCGGAAAATGCATTACTTATGGCTTTACCCAGTAAGAGTGAATTAGAAGAAAAATATGGTGCCCTAACCCATCCATATTTTGTTGTTGTTTTTCACCCTGAAACATTAAGCCAAACATCTCCGACTAAGCAAATAAGAGAATTATTAACTGCATTGCTGGAGTTGAAGGATAGTTATAATTTCATATTTATTGGCTCTAATTCTGATACTGGTTCTGATGAAATAATGAAGGAGATTATGGGATTTTGCCAACTTACGAACTCTAGAATATTTGAATCAGTAAAGCCAGAGGATTATCTTGCTTTTAATAAATACTCTCAGGGATTAATAGGTAACTCCTCATCAGGTCTTATTGAGATACCATCCTTATTGATCCCTACTATTAATGTAGGCGATAGACAAAAAGGAAGAGTTCGTGGCTCAACTGTAATTGATTGTGAATGTTCTGCTGAGGCTATCAAAAGTGCCATTTTTTTAAGTCAAGAGGCTGATTTCCAAAACTCATTAAAGTATGCTGAAAATCCGTATTATAAAAAAGCGGTTTTGGAAAATGCAATGAGAGTAATTAAATTATTTGTCTGCAATGGGATAAAAAACTATAAAGATTTTTATGATCTCTACTAGTATTTATATTATCGGATAATACCTATGAGTCTATTAAAAATCTCTAGTATATATTTATTTTCCAACATATTGAATGCATTAATTCCATTTCTGTTGCTACCTATTCTAACACATAATTTGACCCCAAATGAATATGGACAAGTAGCAATGTTTCAGACCCTAATTAGTGGTGTCGCTGCTTTAACTGGATTAAATACTATCGGGGCGGCTAATCGCAAATATTACGATGATATGACACAAGGAGAATTGAGCATATATAATGGTAGTTGCATACAAATTTTATTTGCTAGTACCATTTTTTTATTAATAATCGTATATTCTCTAAGAGAACAGTTAAGTGAATTGTTTAGTATTCCTACAGGATGGGTTTTCCTTGCCGTATTGGTATCTGCTGGTAATTTTATTGTCCAGTTTAGATTAGGGCAATGGCAGATTCGAGAAAAAGTGTGTAATTTCGGTACGCTGCAGGTTACTCAAAGCTTATTATCCTTTAGCCTTACGCTTATATTTTTATTAATTTTAAAATATGGAGCGGTTAGTAGAGTTAGCGCTCTGGTTCTTGCAACATCGATTTATGTAGTAATATCTTTCGTGACCTTATCGAAAGATAATCTTCTCACACTATTTTCTGTTAGGTTTGATTATATAACCGATGCACTTAAATTTGGGGTTCCACTCGTACCACATATTATTGGTATCTTCTTTCTAAGCGCAATTGATAGGATTTTAATCAATAGTGAACTTGGTGTTAGTGAAGCTGGCATTTATATGTTAGCCGTTCAGTTGAGTTTAGGTATGGTGGTATTTTTTGATGCAATAAATAAAGCATTGATTCCGTGGTTATTTAGAGTGTTGTCAGAAAATGATAAGAGAAAAATTCGGCGACTGGTTCAGTATACATATTATTATTTCGTTTTATTGATATTTTTAGGGGGCCTGTCTTTCTGGATTGGCCCTTTAATTGTTGAGTTGATTGCAGGTAACAATTACCTAAGAGCAACATCAGTGATAGGTTGGCTTTGTTTGGGACAAGCATTTAATGGCATGTATTTAATGGTCACCAATTATATATTTTATGCAAAGAAAACTGTGCATTTATCTGTTGTGACAATACTTTGCGGTGCCTTGAATATAATATTATTGGTCGTATTGATGAAAATAAATGGTATAGTAGGTGTTGCAATGGCATTTTCATTTTCAATGTGTATAAGATTTTTAGCAACATGGTGGCTAGCATTTCGGTTGAATTTGATTCAATGGAACATTTTCACAACATATAAATAATATGATGCGGTATGTTATTTAGACAATTATAAAGGTTGATTTTTATATGATAAAATACGGCATGGTTTTTTTGAAAAGCGCAAACTTTTGCATCCATACTAAATAAGGAAATGCTTGGTGAAAATAAGCGTTTTTACGTTTCTTCGAATTATATTAATATTACTTTCTGGAATTTTGGTTCTAATTACCAATGCTGGATATAATGTCAACTTTCTCGGTATTACTATATTATTGCTATATGGTTATATCATATATAATTATCGACCAATTGAGTTTGTTAATAACTTACTTTTTTTTATCATATTGGTGCCGATGTTGATTGGAGGCGCCCTTATAGAAAATGGGACATATTTATTTGAAATAGATTCGTATACGTATTGGAATGGTACTTTTATTATAAATCTATTCTACACTTTATTGTTTATAGAATTTTTGCTAGTTAACGTAAAAGCTAAAAGAAAAAACAGCATAAGAATAAAACCTGTTTTTATAGAGATTATTATCTTATTATCTGTTTTTGTCTTATATGCAACATTTATTAAAACGGGGATTCCTTTATTAAAAGGTATACATAGAACTATATATTTCGGGACCATTGTGCCTGAATATGTAAATTTTATAAAAGGTAGGTTGAGTTTTATTTGTTTGGTTTTAGGTTACTATTATTTTATTTCTAAATCTAAACGATATTTGCTGTATTTTTGTTTGATTGTGATTTATCATATATTGTGTTCTATAAAAGGTGGGGAGCTCTTAATAATAATATATGCATTTTTCTTGCCACTTACATTAAATTATAGTGAAGCTGCATTGAGTATTAATAAAAAAAAGGTTAATCGAAAAATAAGATATACATTAATATTTTTAATAATATCTATTTTTACGATAATATTTATCAATTATCAGACTGTAGAGAATTACGATAAGGGAACCTCCGCGTTAGACAAAATAGAAAAAAGAATTGAGGCTGCTGGTCAAATATGGTGGGTTATAAATGACCAAAAACAGGTTGATGCGCAATTCCGTTGGGATAAATTTATAGATAATTTTTCAGATAAAAATGATCAGTATGCTCAGGGTATGAATCAGTTAATGAATGAGGTAGTGCCCGCGAATATTCTAGATACTTGGAGATCTGCCGATGATAGAGGAAGAAGTTTAGCCAATGGATTTCCAGCAATTGGATACTATTATTTTGGATATATTGGTGTTGTTGGTTTTTTAATTGCTTTTGGTCTTATAGTAATCCTAGTTAAACGAGATATTCTAAGTTCATTTAAAAGTGGCGACATTCTTTCTTTTTTATTTTTAGGACCCATCTTAGAATTGGTCATACGTGTAGTTGCACAAGGAGATATAAATTTGTTCTTTGAAGGACGCACATATGCCATTCTATTTGCTTATACTTTTTATGGCTTTATTAAAAAAGCCGTTAGTGGAGACGCTTTTCGTGGTTAAGAATTATTTTTTTTTATGGAATTATAATAAATTCCCATTCGTGTATTCTATTATGGATAAGAAAGGGTTTAACACGCTCATAATTAATGTCCAGGACTCAGCAGACATTAAAAAACAACTTGTTAAATTGATCGAGCTTGAGAAAATTAATGAGGTGAAGATTGTACATAATAATATATTCGAATATATTTACAATCTCTGTTACAGGATTTTTTATTATCCATTTAAGAAAAAAAAAGAGAAGATAAATTTTTATCTGGATGGTTTTGTCGGTTATTATCCCTTTGTCCTTGCAAACTTAGGAGTTCCTGAAAATGTATTCTTTTATGAAGAAGGAGAAAGTATATATCAAAAAAATGTTCTGTTTAATAAAGATAGATCAACAGATGTTAAGAGTATAATAAATGGGTTGGTAAAAAAAACTCTTAATGTGAAATGGAATTCAATACAAGATATTTCGGTGTTTTATGTTCGGGATAAACAAAGATTAAAAAGAACATTAGAAGAGCAAATTGGGAATAATTTTAAATTTGATATAGTAGAAATAGATGTATTTCAGTGTCTTGCTGATTTGTCTAAAAAAGAAAAAGAAATAATTAAAGATATTTTTTTTAACGAGATACAAAATGATTTGTTTGATTCAAAAAATAAAAAAGCCATAGTCTTAACACAGCCTACTTATTTATATAATATTCATACAAAGAAACATTTAGCTCAGTTGTTCAATGAAAATATTGATCTCTTAAAAAAAGAAAAATATGATATTTATCTTAAATTACATCCTAATGAGCAAGATGATATATATATGGTTGATGGTGTTAAGAGAATAAAAGGAAAATTTCCATTTGAGTTGTTAGCTATATTCAATATTAAGTTTGATGTTGGACTGACGTATAATTCTACTGCTATTAATTCGCAATTAATCAAAGAGAAAATTATGCTTATAAATAAGAGTCAAACGTAAAGGAGGCTTGATTATATTATGCAAAGTTAGAATGTTTCAAGCATCAAATGATTATTGCATTATAAAGAAATTTTATTTTTGATAAAGAGAATTTCATGATACCAAAAAAAATACATTATTGTTGGTTTGGTCGAGGACCAATGCCTGAATTAGCATTAAAGTGCTTAAATTCATGGAAAGTTAACCTTCCTGATTATGAATTGATCGTTTGGAATGAAGATTCCTTTGACATCACAACAAATCAGTACGTCAAAGAAGCTTATGAGTCAAGAAAGTTTGCATTTGTTACTGATTACGTTCGGTTATATGCACTTTATCATTATGGTGGAATTTATATGGATACCGATGTTGAGGTATTAAAGCCACTTGACAATTTCCTCAATCATAAAGCTTTTACAGGATGCGAGGATGATATGATGTGCGTAACTGGAACTATGGGGGCAGAAAAAGAACATAGCTGGATAGGTGATTTATTATCTGGATATGAAAATAGGAAATTCCTTCTTCCTGATGGCAGTTTTGATAAAACACCTAATACTAAAGTAATTACTAATCTAACAATATCAAAATATGGTTGGATACCTAGAAATAAATATCAAGTCCTAAAAAATGGAATACATATCTATCCTTTTGATGTATTCTGTGCTAAACAATGGCGCACTGGGAAAATAACAATCACTCATAATACACATACAATACATCACTTTTCAGCATCTTGGCATTCAAAAAGTGATAAGTTGAAACAAAAAATTAGTTCTTTAATTGGCGTTTCTGCAAGTAATTTTATTAAAAAAATTATTAATTATGAAAAGGGGAAAAAATGAAAACTGTTATGGTTGTATTTGGTACAAGACCAGAAGCTATAAAAATGTGCCCTTTAGTGAATGAATTAAAGACAAGAAAGTCTATTAATACCGTCGTATGCGTAACAGGTCAGCATAGACAAATGCTTGATCAGGTTTTATCTGTCTTTAAAGTTATACCAGACTACGATCTTTCGATAATGAAAGAAAATCAAACATTATTTGATGTAACAATAACTATTCTTGATAGGATGAGAATAGTTCTAACTCAAGTAAAACCAGATATTGTGCTTGTTCATGGAGATACAACAACCACATTTGCAACCGCTTTAGCCTGTTTTTATTTACAAATTCCAGTGGGACATGTTGAAGCTGGACTTCGAACTTATAATATTCACTCTCCCTTTCCCGAAGAATTTAATCGTCAAGCTGTAGGTGTTATTTCCAAAATTCATTTTGCGCCCACAGAAGCATCCAAAAATAATCTTATAAAAGAAGGTAAAAAACATCAATCAATAGCTGTAACGGGAAATACTGCTATTGATGCGTTAAAAACAACCGTGAGTATTAATTATACGCATGCCCACCTTGAGTGGGCATCAGATAGTCGATTGATAATGATAACGGCTCATCGGCGTGAAAACATCGGCGAGCCTATGAGAAATATGTTTAGAGCTATCAAAAAAATAATCGATGAAAATCAAAATATAAAAGCAATATATCCTATTCATATGAATCCATCGGTTCGCCAAGCTGCGCTAGAAATTTTTGGGAAAACCGATAGAATTAGAATTATTGAACCATTAGATGTTTCTGATTTCCATAATTTTCTCTCTAGATCTTATATTATTCTTACTGATAGCGGTGGTATTCAAGAAGAGGCCCCTAGTTTAGGAATACCTGTGTTGGTAATGCGAGACACCACGGAAAGACCTGAAGGAATAGAAGCTGGAACTCTTAAACTTGTAGGGACTAATGAGGATCTTATTTATAAAAGCTTGAAACAACTTCTTGAAGATTCAGCGGAATATAATAGAATGTGTATTGCTAGCAACCCGTATGGAGATGGCTTTGCGGCAAAAAAAATAGCTGATGTACTAGAAGGAAATATGTAAATAATTCATCCTTAATGATGTGTTTGAATTTTAGTCCATTAAATGTCGTGGAATATTGTGAAAATATTTTGTCTGATTGATTGGCTGTATATTGTAAGCGATAATATAGGGGTTTTCATTAAAGGGATTGATTGAATGAAATTTTCGGTGCTCCTCTCATTGTATTCTAAAGAAAAACCAGAATACTTACATGATTGTTTAGAAAGTATAAGGTTGAATACATTACAACCTGATCAGGTCATTATTGTCTTTGATGGACCAATTAGCGTAGAATTACAACGTGTAGTATCTAATTTCATAGCATTCCTGCGCATTGATATTGTTAAGCTTCCGGAAAATGTTGGCCTTGGAACTGCACTTAATTATGGGTTAACAAGGTGTAGAAATGAGATTGTATTACGTATGGATACGGATGATTTATGCACCCTTGATCGGTTTGCTGTGCAGATTGATTTTTTAAAGGCCCACGAAACTGTTGCTGTTTTGGGGGGGGCAATTGCTGAGTTTGACGAAAAAATGCTGTGCTCTCGGGGAGTTAGGTATACAGTTAGCGAGCATAAAGATATTCTGCAATATGCAAAGAGAAGAAATCCATTTAATCATATGACCGTAGCTTTTAGGAAAACTGTGGTAGAAAGTGTTGGAGGTTATAAACACCATTATTTAATGGAAGATTATAACTTATGGTTAAGAATATTGGCAGCCGGCTATGAAACTTATAATATGAATAAGATTTTTGTGAATGTTAGAGCCGGTGATAATATGCTAATTCGTCGTAAGGGCAAGGGGTATATCAAAAGTGAGATTCAGTTAGCAAAGTTGAAATATAATTTAAAAATAGATACTCTTTTCTTTTCCTTTTTATGGGCCGTGTTACGTATAATTCCCCGTATGTTACCAACCCAATTATTAAAGGTGATTTATAAAAAACTTAGACAATGATAAGCATATGGTCTGTTGACACTTGCTTTATTATTTTATTGTCTCCATTTTATATTATCTGTTATACATTTAACCGTGCGCACCTCGCGGTGCCCCCCTGACAGGAGTAAACAATGTCTAAGCAACAGATCGGCGTCGTCGGTATGGCAGTGATGGGGCGCAACCTTGCGCTCAACATCGAAAGCCGTGGTTATACCGTCTCTATTTTCAACCGTTCCCGTGAAAAAACGGAAGAAGTGATTGCCGAAAATCCAGGCAAAAAACTGGTTCCTTACTATACGGTGAAAGAGTTTGTTGAATCTCTGGAAACGCCTCGTCGCATCCTGTTAATGGTGAAAGCAGGTGCAGGCACGGATGCTGCTATTGATTCCCTTAAGCCATACCTCGATAAAGGTGACATCATCATTGATGGCGGTAACACCTTCTTCCAGGATACTATCCGTCGTAACCGTGAGCTTTCTGCCGAAGGCTTTAACTTCATCGGTACCGGTGTTTCCGGTGGTGAAGAGGGCGCGCTGAAAGGTCCTTCCATTATGCCTGGTGGCCAGAAAGAAGCCTATGAACTGGTTGCTCCGATCCTGACCAAAATCGCCGCAGTAGCTGAAGACGGTGAGCCATGCGTTACCTATATTGGTGCCGATGGCGCAGGTCACTATGTGAAGATGGTTCATAACGGTATTGAATACGGTGATATGCAGCTGATTGCTGAAGCCTATTCTCTGCTTAAAGGTGGCCTGAACCTCACCAACGAAGAATTGGCGCAGACCTTTACCGAGTGGAATAACGGTGAACTGAGCAGCTACCTGATCGACATCACCAAAGATATCTTCACCAAAAAAGATGAAGACGGTAACTATCTGGTTGATGTGATCCTGGATGAAGCGGCTAACAAAGGTACCGGTAAATGGACCAGCCAGAGCGCGCTGGATCTCGGCGAACCGCTGTCGTTGATTACTGAGTCTGTGTTTGCACGTTATATCTCGTCTCTGAAAGATCAGCGCGTGGCCGCATCTAAAGTTCTCTCTGGCCCGCAAGCACAGCCAGCAGGCGACAAGGCTGAGTTCATCGAAAAAGTTCGCCGTGCGCTGTATCTGGGCAAAATCGTTTCTTACGCTCAGGGCTTTTCTCAGCTGCGTGCTGCGTCTGAAGAGTACAACTGGGATCTGAACTACGGCGAAATCGCAAAGATTTTCCGTGCTGGCTGCATCATCCGTGCGCAGTTCCTGCAGAAAATCACCGATGCATATGCCGAAAATCCGCAGATCGCTAACCTGCTGCTGGCTCCGTACTTCAAGCAAATTGCCGATGACTACCAGCAGGCGCTGCGCGATGTCGTCGCTTATGCAGTACAGAACGGTATCCCGGTTCCGACCTTCGCCGCTGCGGTTGCCTATTACGATAGCTACCGTGCCGCTGTTCTGCCTGCGAACCTGATCCAGGCACAGCGTGACTATTTCGGTGCACATACTTATAAGCGCATTGATAAA
>ENA-OWOC01000225-OWOC01000225.1-gut-metagenome-genome-assembly--contig:-NODE-225-length-20908-cov-4.764486_pt1 | contig 20908 bp, 18 predicted proteins | sample MGYA00248245_ERZ651791 | MGnify/ENA primary metagenome ERZ651791 (study PRJEB26908, sample SAMEA4031703) | gut metagenome | biome: gut; feature: normal infant; material: stool | place: China | collected 2015...
ACCGAGATCTACACTCTTTCCTTACACGACGCTCTTCCGATCTCCGTTTGGATTGAAACCACTCTGTATCGGAAAACGGGACAATACGTATTTTCTGGCATCTGAAAGCTGTGCGATCGCAGCAGTCGGGGCAGAGTTTGTAAGAGATGTCCTTCCGGGTGAGATCGTAAGTATTACAAAGCATGGCATGTCTTCGGACATGAGTATGGCGCTGCCGGAAGAAAAACGTGCGAGATGTATTTTTGAATATATTTACTTTGCAAGAACAGACAGTACGATCGATGGAGTCGGAGTCTATCATTCCAGAATTGTTGCTGGAAAAGCACTGGCACAGTCTTATCCGGTAGAGGCAGATCTGGTGGTTGGTGTTCCAGATTCCGGCCTTGTGGCTGCCATGGGATATTCACAGCAGTCCGGGATTCCTTATGGAACCGCGTTTCATAAAAACAGTTATGTAGGACGTACATTCATTAAGCCGAAACAGAGTGAGCGTGTGTCCAGTGTGAAGATCAAGCTGAACGTGATTCCGGAAGTGGTAAAAGGGAAGCGGATCGTTATGGTGGATGATTCCATTGTTCGAGGAACGACCTGTGCAAATATCATCAAGATGTTAAAGAAAGCAGGAGCGACAGAAGTACATGTGAGAATCAGTTCTCCGCCGTTTTTACATCCGTGCTATTTCGGAACAGACGTGCCGTCTAATGAGCAGCTGATCGCGCACTCTCATACAACAGAGGAGATCTGTGAGATGATCGGAGCAGACTCTCTGGGCTATATGGAAGTAGAAAAATTAAAAGATATGGTAGGCGATCTGAAGTTTTGTGATGCCTGCTTTACAGGAAATTATCCGATGGAGGTGCCGGGAGAAGATATCAGTCTGGCATTTGAATAGGAAAAAAGGAGAATACGATTATGAGCAATGACCGTTATGTAAGTCCGTTGTCCGAGCGCTATGCAAGCCGTGAGATGCAGTACATCTTTTCACCGGACAAAAAGTTCAGAACCTGGAGAAAACTCTGGATCGCACTGGCAGAGACAGAAAAAGAACTGGGACTGAATATTACAGACGAGCAGATAGAAGAATTGAAAGCGCATGCGGAGGACATCAATTACGATGTTGCAAAAGAGCGTGAGAAAGTAGTAAGACATGATGTTATGTCACATGTGTATGCATATGGTGTGCAGTGTCCGAAAGCGAAAGGAATCATCCATCTGGGAGCAACCTCCTGCTATGTAGGGGACAATACGGATTTAATCATCATGACCGAGGGGTTGAAGCTGGTGCGCAAAAAGGTCCTCAACGTGCTGGCGGAGCTGGCGAAGTTCGCGGACCGCTATAAGGACCAGCCTACCCTGGCCTTCACCCATTTCCAGCCGGCGCAGCCCACCACTGTTGGTAAAAGAGCAACTTTGTGGATGATGGAGCTGAAGCTGGATTTGGATGATTTGGATTATCTTATTGGCTCCATGCGACTTTTAGGTTCTAAAGGAACAACGGGTACCCAGGCCAGCTTCCTGGAACTTTTTGACGGAGATCATGAGAAATGCCGCAGATTGGATGAGCGGATTGCGGAAAAGATGGGCTTTGCCGGCTGCTACCCCGTATCGGGCCAGACCTACTCCAGAAAGATCGACAGCCGCGTGATTTCCGTACTGGCAGGTATTGCCCAGAGCGCCCACAAGTTTTCCAACGATATCCGCTTGCTGCAGCATCTGAAAGAGGTGGAGGAGCCTTTTGAGAAGCATCAGATTGGTTCTTCCGCCATGGCCTACAAGCGCAATCCCATGCGCAGCGAGCGGATTGCTTCCCTGTGCAATTACGTCATGAGCGATATGATGAATCCCATGATGGTGGCTTCTACCCAGTGGTTTGAACGCACCCTGGACGATTCCGCCAACAAGCGCCTGTCCATCCCCGAGGGCTTTTTGGCCATCGACGGAATTTTGGACCTGTACCTGAATGTGGTGGACGGCCTGGTGGTGTATCCCAAGGTCATTGAGAAACATCTGATGGCGGAACTGCCCTTTATGGCTACGGAGAACATCATGATGGATGCGGTGAAAGCCGGCGGGGACCGTCAGGAGCTCCACGAGCGCATCCGCCAGCTGTCCATGGAGGCAGGCCGGAATGTGAAGGAGGAAGGAAAGGACAACAACCTTCTGGAGCTGATTGCGGCGGACCCTGCTTTCGGGCTTTCCCTGGACGAATTGAAAAAATCCATGGAGCCTTCCCGCTATGTGGGACGTGCCCCCAAACAGGTGGAGGAGTTTTTGGATGAGGTAATCCGTCCGATTTTAAAGGAGAATGAGGAGCAGCTGGGGTTGAGGGCTGAGATTTTGGTGTAAGAGAATAAGGCGAGTTTGATGAGGGCGTTCCGAAAGCCGTAGGCAGAGGCTTTTGGGGCGCCTTTTGCGACGAGCAAAACGAAAATTCCGCTTTACTATGCGAAATGATTGTGGCATGATAAAGCCATACAGTAAGGAGGTATCCGAATGGACTGGGGAAGAATTGTGATTATGACCGGACCGCCGGGAACCGGAAAGACCACCGTATCCTCAATCGTTGCCAGGGAATCGGATTTGGAAAAATCGGTCCATATACACACGGATGATTTCTATCACGGGCTCTGCAAGGGAGCCATCCCTCCCTATCTGCCGGAATCCCAGGAACAGAATTGAGAGAAGAGAATAACATTCAGGAGGAGAACAGTGAAAAAACTGATTGCGGACGTACACACCCATACATTGGCCAGCGGCCATGCCTACGGAACCATCCGGGAGATGGCTCAGGCGGCCAGCGAGAAAAAATTGAAAATCCTGGGCATCACGGAACATGCTCCGGGAACCCCTGGGACGGTGGACCCCATTTACTTTTGCAATTTGCAGGTGATTCCCCGAACTCTGTACGGAGTCCATCTGCTTCACGGCTGTGAGATTAATGCCTTAAATGACGGGACCCTTTCGCTGGAACAGCGGTGGATTGACAAATTGGATTACGCCATTGTGGGCATCCATAGTCAGTGTTATCGGGATGCGGGGAGGGAGCAAAATACCTGGAACCTGATTCAGTGCATGAAAAATGAGAAGGTGCGCCTGATTTCCCATCCGGACGACGACCACACGCCTCTGGATTATCCGGCGTTAATCCAGGCCGCCAAAGAGTATCATGTGGCTTTGGAGATTAACAACAGTTCCCTGGTAAAAGAGGAAAGACGGTGGAACTGCCGGGAAAATTACAGGACCATCTGCCGCCTTTGCCAGGAATACCAGGTCCCGGTGATTGTAGATTCCGACGCCCACGACCCAAGCTGGGTCGGGGTGTTTGACCTGGCGGAAGAGATGCTGCGGGAATATGAGTTTGACGAGAACCTGATTTTGAATACGGATGAAAAAAGTCTGCTGTCCTTCCTTTTGGAGGAAATCAGCTGACGGGAGGAGAAACGAGATGAATGACATTTATGACGACGGGCAGTTCTTTCAGGCCTACGCCCAGATGCCAAGAAGCCGGGAGGGGCTGAAGGCCGCCGGCGAGTGGTACAGACTGCAGCCCTTGTTTCCGGATGTGAAGGGTAAGCAGGTGCTGGATTTAGGCTGCGGCTATGGATGGCACTGCAAGTACGCGGCCCGGATGGGAGCCGCCCGGATTGTGGGCATCGACGGAAGCAGAAAGATGATTGAAACGGCGCTGAAGAGGAATCCGGATGAAAAAATCCGGTATCTGGTACAGGACCTGGAAACCTACGAGTATCCGGAGAACACCTATGACCTGGTGATTTCCAATCTGGTGCTGCATTATATTGAACATCTGGAGCCCATTTACCGGAAGGTCTACGGTTCGCTGAAAGAAGGCGGCGTCTTCCTGTTCAATATTGAACACCCGGTATTTACCGCCGGTATCAACCAGGACTGGATTTACGATGACAGCGGACGCCCCTTGTACTGGCCGGTGGACCGCTATTATGAGCCGGGAAAACGGGAGACCTTGTTTCTGGGGGAGAAGGTCATTAAATACCACCATACTCTGACACAGATTTTAAATCCTCTGGTTCAAATCGGATTTCAAATTCAGGCGGCGGAGGAGGCGGAGCCCTCTCGGGAGATGATGGATATTCCAGGGATGAAGGATGAGATGAAAAGGCCGATGATGCTGTTGGTGAGGGCGATGAAACAGGGAAAATGAGCTTGTGTTGGGGGGATTAAGACCTTTTGAAAGAAGGAATTGTTCATTCATGAATATTAACTACGAATACTACAAAGTATTTTACTACGTCAGCCAGCAGGGCAGTCTTACGGGCGCCGCCAGGGAGCTGTGCATTTCCCAGCCTGCCGTCAGTCAGGCTCTCCGGCAGCTGGAGGGGGAAGTGGGGGTGAAGCTGTTTTCCAGGACCTCCCGGGGCGTACAGCTGACCAGAGAGGGCGAAGTCCTTTACCGGTATGTGAGAGCCGGAGTGGAGAGCCTGATGGAGGGAGAACGGATGGTGGAGCAGATGCGCGATAAGGATACCGGGGAGGTACGCATCGGCGCCAGTGATATGACCCTGCAGTTTTTTCTTTTGCCCTTTTTGGAGAAGTTTCATCAGCAGTATCCGGGAATCAAGGTGAATGTAACCAATGCGCCCACCCCGGAAACCATCGACAGTTTGAGGCGGGGAAAGATTGATTTTGGTGTGGTCAGCACACCATTCCGGAGCCAGGGAGAGATTCAAAGCGTTCCTGTAAAGGAGATTCGGAATGTGTTCATCGCGGGGACCCGCTTTGAGTATTTAAAAGGCAGAAAGCTGGATTATTCTGTTCTCAGAAAGGTACCCTGTATTTTTCTGGAGTCCAATACCAGCACCCGTTCATTTATGGACCAGTTTTTGCGGCAGCAGGGCATCCAGGTGAAACCGGAGTTTGAGCTGGCGATCAGTGATATGGTGGTGCAGTTTGCCAAGAGGAATATGGGAGTTGGATGTGTGGTGGAAGGATTTGCCCGGGAAGCCCTGGAACGGGGAGAGGTATTTGAACTGAATTTTGATCATCCGATGCCGAAGCGGCAGATTTGCGTTGTTACTGCGGAGAAGGCGGTAATTTCCCTGGCAGGCAGGAGCCTGCTGGAGATGGTGATGGGAGAGGAAAAGACGGACGCCTGATTTTGCTTCGGCATGTCTGCTGCCTGAATTGCCATGATATAATTATACATTATAGCAAACATAATAAATATTGTCTTTACTTATGGCGGATGATGTAGTAAAGTAAGAAAGGAATGTGGCCATGGACGGCTGCTTTCCGGAAAATGCCACTGAGCAATTACGGGCGCTGCCCAAAGGAGGAATTTGAAGTTATGGTTCAAGCAATCGTTGGAGCAAACTGGGGAGACGAGGGAAAGGGTAAGATCACGGATATGCTTGCCAAGGAATCCGATATTATCGTGCGGTTCCAGGGCGGAAGCAATGCCGGACATACCATTATCAATAATTACGGGAAATTTGCCCTTCACCTGCTGCCCTCCGGCGTGTTCTATCAGCACACTACCAGTGTGATCGGGAACGGAGTTGCCTTAAACATCCCTTACCTGGTAAAGGAGATTCAGTCCCTGGTGGACCGGGGCGTTCCCAAGCCCAAAATTCTGGTTTCCGACCGGGCCCAGATTCTGATGCCCTACCACATTCTTTTTGACCAGTACGAGGAGGAGCGTCTGGGCGGAAAGTCCTTCGGTTCCACCAAATCAGGCATCGCACCGTTCTACTCTGATAAATATGCCAAGATCGGCTTCCAGGTCAGCGAGCTTTATGATGAGGAGCTGTTAAAGGAAAAAGTGGAGCGTGTATGCCAGCAGAAGAATGTTCTTTTGGAGCATCTGTACCACAAGCCTCTTCTGAATCCGGAAGAACTGTATCAGGAACTTCTGGAGTACCGTCAGATGGTAGATCCCTACGTGTGTGATACTTCTGCCTACCTGTACAATGCCAATAAGGAAGGAAAGAAGATTCTTTTGGAGGGACAGCTGGGTTCTCTGAAAGACCCGGATCATGGAATTTATCCCATGGTAACATCTTCCTCCACATTGGCTGCATACGGTGCCATCGGAGCGGGAATTCCGCCCTATGAAATCAAGAAGATTACCACAGTAGTTAAAGCTTACTCCAGTGCGGTAGGAGCGGGAGACTTTGTCAGCGAGATCTTTGGCGATGAGGCAGAGGAACTGCGCCGCAGAGGCGGAGACGGCGGCGAGTACGGCGCCACTACCGGACGTCCCAGAAGAGTGGGCTGGTTTGATGCAGTGGCCACCCGGTATGGCTGCAGAATTCAGGGCGCAACAGAGGTTGCCTTTACCGTTTTGGATGTGCTGGGATATCTGGACGAGCTGACTGTCTGCGTGGGTTATGAGATTGACGGCAAGGTGACGAAGGACTTCCCCACTACGGTGAAGTTAAATAAGGCAAAGCCGGTTTACGAGAAGATGCCCGGATGGAAGTGTGATATCCGTGGAATCAAGAAGTACGAAGATCTTCCGGAGAACTGCCGCCGTTACATTGAATTCGTTGAAAAGGAAATTCAGGTTCCCATTACCATGGTATCCAACGGACCGGGAAGAGATGACATTATCGTCCGCGATGTAAAATAGAAAAAAGAAGAATATGAAGCAGCAAAAGGGCTGCCTGCCAAAGCAAGTGTGAAGCTTTGGCGGGGCAGCCCTTTTGATTATACTACAGGGATTTTGTCAGTCCTTTCATATAAGCGAGGGCAAGCTGCTGGTCTTCCGGAGAAAGGGAAGAAAAAAGTGCCAGACATTGGATTTCTTCCGCGCTCATAGAAGAATCAGCATCGGTAGAAAAGAAATCGGCCAAGGATATCCCGAAACCGTGGCAGATTTTATTGAGGGTGGTTAAGGACAGGAGAGTTTGCCTGTTCAACAAAGTACTTATAGTAGAATATGTAAGCCCGGAAGCCTTGGAAAGTTGGTAGTAGGACCAGTTACGTTCCAAACATAGTTGGCGGATACGAGCAAATAAATCAAATTCGGTCATGAAATAGTCTCCTCTCTCTGTCCATTCCATTATAAATGAAAGCAGTAAAAAAGCCAGATGACGAATAAACGTTATAAAACATAGCGATTATTCGTTGCAATAAAAAGAAAATTGCGCTATATTTAATATAAAGTTGAGGTAGAGGATGATTCGCAGGTTGGGAGTATGGAAAGAAAGGCAAAGCTTTGACAGAGGGCTGAATGAAGCAAGAGTTTATCGGAATTTAGGAATATTCTTTCTGAGGCGGGGACATTTTCAAGATAAAAACCGGGCCAGGTCTTTTTTGAAGGCCGCGCTTATACAGGGAGACGAAAAAGCATATCTGATTTATCATTTTCATTTTTCCAAAAATAAGAAAGTAATTGATGACCGCTCCTACCAGGAAATATACCAGGATTATTTGCAGGAATCCAGCTGGAGGAAACGAAGGCTGCTTGAAGGATATTTAAGGCTGGGTACCAAAAAACAGAAGAAAAGCATAGGAAAACTTTAAAGGAGGTTGTGTATGAGGAGAGTAGGATTGGTAAAAGGGAAGGTGCGCCGGGCGATTGCCTTAGCCTCGGTCTTTATGCTGACCTGCAGCATGGAAGCAGGAAGCTGCGGGACAGGACTGCTAACTTCCTACGGGCAGGAAACGGAAGCTTCTGGGAATTCTGAAAGCTCAGATGAAACAGAAGGTTCTGAGAATTCTGAGGACAGCGGCTCCGACGACGGGAATTTCGACGGGAATACCGAAGGAACGGAAGCCCCCGATTCTGAACAGGAAAACGGAGAGTCCGACGAGAAAGACGAGTCAGACGCGGAGCCGGAACAGCAGGAAGATGAGGACGCTGGCCAGGATGATTCTGACTCCGGGAATACAGAAGATTCGGAAAAGAATGAAGAGTCAGAGGGGGACGGAGAGACAGACGGGCAGGATGAGACAGATACCTCTGAAGGAACAGATGACCCGGAAGAGTGCACAGAGGATTCAGAAAATGAGGGTGATTCCGGGGAGGATGACGCAGATGACCCGGTGAACGATGAGGATTCCGAGAAAGAGACAGAAGATTCAGAGAAAACAGAGAATCCGGAGGAAGACGGCTCGGAAGACACGGAGGACCAGAAGGACGAAACTCCGGATGAGCCTTCGGGAGAGAAGGATGAGGATTCCTCACAGGGAGATACGGGACATAGCTCAGGCTCCGGAGCTTCCGGAAGTTTCGGAAGTCAGACGCCGGGGCAGCCTCAGGTCCAGGAGGCAGTCCAGGCGAATGTACTGCTGGAGGTTCAGGCAGAGGCGGAGGAGAATTGGTATCTGACGGAGTCGGAATATTATGAAGAAGATGGCGAGTACTACTACACAGATGCAGAAACCAAGACCAAGGTTACTAAGGCCTATATTCAGATTGACGGGGACCATATTATTTACGTCGATGAGAGCGGGACAATGCTTAAGGACAAATGGATTGACGGCGGCAAGCGGTATGTTAATGGGAAAGGTTATCTACGGATTGATGAGATACAGCGAGCCCAGGACTATTATGGCAAGTTTGATGAAAAAGGCTACTGGACGGCGATTGAAAATGTCCTTTTCTACGATGATAGTTGGGGACTCTGGCTTTATTCTGGCAAGGATGGAAAACTGGCAGGACCAGATAAGAGTACGTTTTACTGCCTGAAAGAAGAGGCGGACGGAAAGAAGTGCTACGAGTATGTACGGGGTGAGAACGGTACTGTGGGAACAGAGCCCCAGGGTATCGGCTGGTTGGATGATGATGTGAAAGATTTCTACATCGATGAAGACGGGAACCTTCTGGTGGATGTGGAACAGGTTCAGATTGGCGACTATTTCTATTCCTTCGGCTCTTTTGAAGAAGATACAGATGAGTATGGTGGAACGTTCGCTGCCGGAAATGCTTCACTGATAACGAGCCAGCCGATTCTGGATGAGGGCGAAATTATTTACTATGTGGACGAAAACGGAGGAATTGTCAAGGAAGAATTTATTGAAATCGAAGATGAAACCTACTACTTCGGTGAAGATGGAACCATGCAGAAACGCCAGTGGATTGAGGTGGAAACAAACCAGTGGCGCTATGTAGACAGCAACGGACATATGGTGACAGATGATACCAGAAGAGCCGGCGGCGCATACGGAACCTTTGATGAGAAAGGCTACTGGACTCCGAAGAAGGGATTCTTTACGGAAAACCTGGATGAAGACGGTACTGTAACCCTTTATTCCGACGAAGAGGGAGACGTGGCAGGTCCCTATGATGAGGCAGAAGATGCCACAAAAGAGCAGGAGATGACGTTTTACCATTTTGTGGATGAAGACGGCAAGACGGCCTGCTATCTGATGAGCGGAGAGGATAATACACTTCTGGACGATAGACCGGAGGGAGGCATCTGGATTAAGGACCTGTATCTGGACGAAGACGGTTATCTGATTACTAACCAGACCGCAGTTAAAATCGGAGATGCCTATTATAACTTTGACGCAGAAGGCATTAGCAGATATGCAGAGGGAAGCATTGTAGAAGAGAACGGCAAGAAGTACTGCGTCGGTGAGGATGGAACATTTGTCACCAATCAGTTTGCGGATGACAACAATGGGAATACCCTCTACTTTGGAGCAGACGGCTCCCAGCAGTTCAGCCAATGGGTGGAAGATGAGGGCGAGCGCTACTATATCGGCGATGACGGTTATGTAGTGAAAAATACAGAGGATACAATCATCAAGGGCTACTACGGAAGCTTTGACGCAGATGGAAAATGGAGCGCCGGAGCAGCCGGATTTGTCGCGGATGATGGGAAGACATTCTACTGCACAGAGAGCGGCAAACTGGCAGGACCGTCAGACCAGCAGACCGCATACTACGGCCTGGTATCAGAGAACGGCGGACAGGTCTGCTACCTCTTTGATGAAAATGGAACTCAGGGCAGCGAAAAGCAGACCAGTCTCTGGCTGGGTGACCGTTATATCGGCGCGGACGGTTTCCAGCTTACCGATGCATCCTATGTGGAAATCGACGGAGTCTACTACGACTTCGATGCAGAGGGCAGTTCATCCCTTTCCCAGGAAGGAATGTTTACCGGAGCAGACGGGAAGAATTACTATCTCGGCACAGACGGAAAGCCTGTCACCAATCAGTTTAAGGATATAGGAGAAGAAACACTCTACTTCGGGGAAGACGGTACCCAGCAGTTCCACCAGTGGGTTGAGTACAACGGCGGTTTCCGCTATGTGGACGGTTCCGGTCATGTCATAAAAGATGACGATGGAAAAATGGCCGGAGGCTACTACGGAAGCTTCGACGGAGAGGGGTACTGGACGGCAATCTCAAACCAGTTCTTTGACAGTGACCTGGATGACGGGACAGAGGTGGTTTTCTATTCCGGCGAGGAAGGAAAGGTTGCGGGCCCTGAAAACGAAAAGATGATATTCTACTGCCTGACAGCGGAAAATGAAAGACTGGCCTGCTATCTCTACACAGCGGAGAATCAGACCCTTGGAAGCGAAAAACAGACCAATCTCTGGCTGGGCAGCCGCTATGTAGGCGCGGACGGCTATGTGACCGCAAATGTAAGTCAGGTAGAGATTGACGGCATTTACTATGATTTTGACGAGAATGGAAACGGGACGATTTCTCCCGAAGGCCTGATGAACCGGAATGGCAGCATCTACTACATTGGAGCGGACGGAAAGCTGGTGACCGAAACATTTGTGGACGTGGATGGAGAAACCCTCTACTTTGGAGCGGACGGCACCCAGCAGTTCCGTCAGTGGATTGAGGATGGAAACGGCTTCCGGTACGTCAACAGCGACGGACATCTCGTCAGGGATAAAATCCGCATGACAGGCGGCTATTACGGAAGCTTTGACAGCGAAGGCTACTGGACCGCAATCGAAGATGAATTCTTTGAGCACGAACTGGACAGCGGCGAGACGGTTTGGTACTACTCCGGTGCTGAAGGCAGGGTTTACAGGAACAGCGAAGGACGTTTCTACTGCTTTACGGACGATACGATGACCTGTTACCTGATGGACGCCGATGGGGAAAACCGCACCGACGAGCTGGTAGCAGGCCAGTGGATTGAACATCTTTGGGTGAACGGCCAGGGAATTGTGGCCAGAAATGTGACCGAGCAGGTGGAGGGCATTTACTATACCTTTGATAACCTGGGATATGGAACGGCAGTTACATATCAGATCACATACGTGCTGGGAGATGGCGTCAACAGCAGTGAAAATCCTTCCCAGTATACGGGAGAACAGGCGTCCATTACCCTGTCCGCGCCTTCCAGGAGCGGGTATACCTTTGACGGGTGGTACACGGACAGCAGCTATACCAATCGCATTACGCAGCTGACCAGCAAGGATAACAGCGGCGTCCTGACCATTTACGCCAAGTGGAACCGCAACGTCTCCGGCAGCAGCGGCGACAGCGACAGAGATATCGGAATCAGCTCTTCCACCGACAGCGCAGCCAATACCACCGACAGCGGAAGCTCCGCAGCAACATCGAATCAGATTTCCACGGCAGCGGCAGGAGAATCGGTTGTAGTTTCCGTAGGACAGACCTCCGTATCTTCTGTGGTAACCCAGAGCGCGGCAGGAAGCGTGACCGGCAATACGATTGTGGAGGCGGCGGGGGCTCCCGCGGTTTCGATGGCTGACGGACAAAGCGCTCAGGTAGCGACGATTGCCGTAGGCGCGGACGGCTCCACCAGGTCCCTTCTGGCGGCCAATACCCAGGGAACCGTAATCCAGCAGACCGTATCTGAGGTCGGAGGCGTAACGGTGACCAGAAATGTGGTGGTCTACCAGGACGGCACCCAGGTTTCCCAGAAATCAGGCGCGGAAGAACTGACGGGCTTTGCGCCGGAGGTCGTAGCCGCAGAACAGGCAATCCAGAACGGGACCATGGACATAGCCGCCGCCTACAGCGGAAAAGTTAGTCTGAACCTTCCCCAGTATGTGCAGGTCGGCTCCGCGGTAACCTATGAGGTTGTTCCAGGCGTCAATGGACCTGCCGTTCAGACCCAGATGGAGCAGACCAGTCTGACGCCCGGCCAGCAGCTGGTGGTCATGATTACGGATGCGGCAGGAAATGTAACGGTTTCTGAGGCAATCGTTGGGGAAAACGGCGTAATCCAGTATCAGATTCCGGGCGCAAGCTGCATTGTCCGCCTGCTTCGGATTGCGGAATAGTTTTATAGTTTCCTCCTGGTGCCTATACCACAATATTGTGCGTACTTCACGGATTCAAAAGACATTGCTACAATAAAGTCAACAAAGACAAAAGCGCTATGTCCGAGTGGTACAGTGAAATGAAATCCAGAATGAAGTCAGGAGGTTTTACCATGAACGAAGTTGTAAAATTTTTGCGGGAGAATCCCGTACAGTATCTGGCTACCGTTGGCCGTGACGGAAAGGCGAAGTGCCGCCCCTTTATGTTTGCCGGGGAGCTGGACGGCAGGCTGTGGTTCTGCACCAACAACACAAAGGACGTTTACAAGGACATGCAGGCAAACCCCAATGTGGAGGTTTCTGTTTCCAGTCCGTCCTACGCCTGGATTCGCCTGAACGGTGAGGCGGTTTTTGGGAACAACATGGCCGCAAAGGAGAGGTGCATCCAAAATCCCATCGTCAAGGGACAGTACGGCGAGGCATCCAATCCCATCTTTGAGGTGTTTTATCTGAAAAATGCTCATGCCGTAATCGCCGACTTTTCCGGCAACCCGCCTCAGGAGTACGACCTGTAGGTCTGGTTTTGCCGGAGGCAGAGGAAAAACAAGAACAGCCCTGCAAGCGCTATGCCTGCGGGGCTTGTTGTTAATCCAGTTCATATGAAAAAGGAGAACGATGGGAAAATGATGATGACACAAAGGGCGGCTTCGGACCGTGACATGCGCATGCTTACCGTGACCGCGGCTCTTTCCGCCATTTCTTTTATCCTTGCTTTTTTAACGCATTTCCCTTTAATCTATTAAATGGAATCGGTATCAGTATGGTCGCTTTTCTTATCCTTCCGAAACACCCGGGCCGCCAGCACCATGGCGTAAGCGATGATGGGTATCAGGACCAGGCAGAAGAGGAGGGCTGCCAGCACTTCAAAGGGAGCGCCCACAATGGCAGAAACGAAGAGTGCCAGGGCCAGGATTATGAAAAACAGGGCCCCGATTAAGGCGGCAATGCGTTTCAGTTTCATCCTTCCACCTCCTCGGACAGTTCTTCCCAGCGTTCGTAAAGCTCTTCCAGGCGGGCGCTGTTTTTCTCTTTCTCCTGGTTCAGCTCCATCAGGCGGGATACGTTGGTGTAGACCTCTTCCTGAGAGAGGAGTTCATCGATTTCCTGGTCCCTGGTCTCCAGTCGGTGGATTTCCTCCTCCGTCTTTTTTAACTCGTTCTGAAGTTTGCGGAGCCTTGCCTGCTCCTCCTTTTGTGCCTTCCAGTCCTGGCGCCCCGCGCCCACGCAAGCCGAGGCAGCAGCCTGAGAGGAAAGCGCCGGGGCAGAAGCGGCCGGGGAGCCGTTTTTACCGGAGGTATTTTTCACTTCTCTAGCAAGGCGCTCAAAGTGGGCTGCTTCCACGTCCTCCTTTTTTTCCAGGTAATACTCATAATTCCCGATATAATTGACAAACGTCTGCCCCGTCAAATCCAGAATCCGCGTGGCGGTCCGGTTGATGAAATACCGGTCGTGGGAAACGTAAAGAACAGTTCCCGTATAACGGTTTAAGGCGCTTTCCAGAATCTCCTTGGAGGTAATATCCAGATGGTTGGTAGGCTCGTCCAAAAGCAGAAAGTTGGCATCCGACAGCATAAGCTTTGCCAAGGAAACTCTGCCCCGTTCTCCTCCGCTTAAATCCCGGATGAGCTTAAACACATCGTCCCCCGTAAAAAGGAAGGAGGCCAGAGTATTCCGAATCTGGGTATTATTCATGGCAGGGTAGGCGTCCTGAATTTCGTCAAAGAGAGTCTTGTCCGGATGCAGCACTTGATGTTCCTGGTCGTAGTAGCCGATGTGTACCTTTGAGCCCAGACGGATTTGGCCGCTGTCCGCCGGCAGCATACCGTTGATGATTTTCAGCAGGGTGGTTTTTCCGGTGCCGTTATTGCCGATCACAGCCACCCGCTCCCCGCGCTTGATTTCAAAATTTACATGGGAAAAGAGCAGCTGGCTGCCGAAGGACTTGGATAAATCCTGTACCGTCAGCACGTCGTTGCCGCTGATCACATCTGGCTCCAGCCGGATGTCCATGGAATCGTCAATTTCTACAGGCCGCTCCAGCCGATCGATTTTCTCCAGCATTTTTTCGCGGCTTTCCGCCCGGCGGATGGATTTTTCACGGTTGAAGGATTTTAATTTGGCAATGACCGCCTCCTGCCGCTTGATTTCCTGCTGCTGGTTCAGATAAGCCCGGATCTGGGCGTCCCGCAGCATGGCCTTCTTCTCGCTGTAGGCGGTGTAGTTACCGGAAAACACGGTGCCAATACCGTTGTCCAGCTCTATTACCTTGGAGACTACCCGGTCCAGAAAATAGCGGTCGTGAGCGACCAGAATTACGCTTCCGGAATAGCTTTTCAGATAGGTTTCCAGCCATGCGATAGACTCCATGTCCAGGTGGTTGGTGGGCTCGTCCAAAAGCAGGAGTTCGGGCTTGGTTAGAAGAAGTTTTCCCAGGGAGACCCGGGTTTTCTGACCGCCTGAGAGCGCATGGATTTCTTTAGAAAATTCTTGCTCCTCAAATCCCAGGCCCTTCAAAACCCCGGTGATTTCACTCTGCCAGACGTATCCGCCTTCCAGCTCAAACTGGTGGTCCAGGCGGCTGTATTCTTCAAGGGCGCTCTCCAGAGCTTCGCCGGAAAGCTCCTTCATGGAGGCTTCCAGCAGCCGCAGACGTTTTTCCATCTGAATGACCGGCTGCTTTACCTCCATTAACGCATCATAGATGGTGGAAGCCCCCTCCAGGTCCTGGTGCTGGGCCAGATAGCCGATGGAAGCGCCCTTTGACAAGGAAACCACTCCTTCATCGGGAGCCAGTTCACCAATAATAATTTTCAGCAGAGTGGATTTTCCGGCACCGTTGATACCGACCACAGCCGCCTTTTCATGTTCTTCTATGTGAAAGGATATGTGCTTCAACACATCCTGATCGCCAAATGATTTGCTGATATTACTGCACGATAAAATCACGATTATCTCCTTTAAAACAGCTTAATATGCGGGCATAACCATGAAACAGTATAATATAAGAACATTATTTTTTCAAGAACATCGTGAAACGGTTTGACATTTTTTTGTCATATGCGTATAATAAGACTGATATATGCTTTTTGCCAGGCATTTGCCGGACAAGAAGATGCGCCGTCCCGGATCGCTACGAGGTCGTTTAGGGGATGAAAAGCAGACAGGAAAGGTGAACAGGATGGAAGGAAAGAAAATTTCAAAAGCAGTGATTGGGCGTCTGCCCCGGTACTATCGGTATTTGGGGGAGCTGATTGAGGAGGGAGTGGAACGGATTTCATCCAACGAACTCAGCGCCCGGATGAAGGTAACTGCCTCCCAGATACGCCAGGACCTGAATAATTTCGGCGGCTTCGGCCAGCAGGGATACGGCTATAATGTAAAATATCTTTACGCGGAGATCGCGAAGATTCTTGGTATTGACCAGCAGCACAATCTGATTATTATAGGAGCTGGAAATTTGGGCCAGGCCATTGCCAATTATACGAATTTTGAGAGAAGAGGCTTTTTGATTAAGGGAATGTTCGATATCAATCCGAAGCTGATTGGTCTGGTGATCCGGGGAATCGAGATTCGTTCCGTGGATGAGATGGAAAGCTTTATTAAAGACAACGATATCCAGATCGCAGCCCTTACTATTCCTAAGACAAAAGCGCCTGAGATCGCGGATCGTCTGGTAAAAGCGGGAATTAAGGCAATTTGGAATTTCGCCCATACGGATCTGGTGGTACCGGATGATGTGGTAGTAGAAAACGTCCACCTGTCAGAGAGCCTGATGCGTTTGTCTTATCGGGTATGCAGCAGACAGGAGCAGAAGAAGGGCGCAAAGACGGCGAAAAAGTAAAAGGCGGAGAACTGGAGAATATGGTCATAGGAGTAGGAACGGATCTGGTAGAAATTCAGCGAATGAAAAGAGCCTGTGAGCGGGACTCTTTTATGGCCTATACGTTTACCGAACAGGAGCGCCGGCAGGCAAGGGAGTCTATTTCCAGCCTTGCCGGCGATTTTGCTGTCAAAGAGGCGGTGGCCAAAGCCCTGGGAACGGGATTTCGGGGATTCGGACCAAAGGCAATCGAGGCATTAAGAGACGAACTGGGAAAGCCTTATGTAAAGCTTTACGATGGAGCTGCAAAACGGGCAAGAGAACTGGGGATCAGGGAGATCCAGGTATCTATTTCCAATACCAGAGAGCATGCGCTGGCTTTCGCGGTGGCACAGGGAGAAGGGAGCGGGGAAAATGAGGTATTTATTGACGGGAAAACAGGCAAAAGCCGTCGATGCTTATTCCATGGAGAAGATGAAAATTCCCTCTATGGTGCTGATGGAGCGGGCAGCTCTGGCGGTGGCTCAGAGTATTCAGGAGAGGACAGATGACAGTGAGCCTGTCCTTGCGGTATGCGGAATGGGAAACAATGGGGCCGACGGGGTGGCTGCAGCCCGCATTCTCTATCTTCGGGGCTATAGCGTCCAGGTTGTTCTCGTGGGAAATTTGCAGAAGGCCAGCAGAGAACTGGCAGCACAGGTGGAAATCGCCCGGAATCTGGGAGTACCGGTTCTTATGGGGGAGCAGGATGAACTGCCTGTATCCGGTGCAGCGGTGATCGATGCGCTGTTTGGAGTAGGGCTTGCCAGAGAGGTGACCGGCACTCCGGGACAGTGGACAGATCGTATTAACCGGTGGAGAGAAGAGGGACGGGTCCGGTGTGTGGTTTCGGTAGACCTGCCTTCCGGGATTGATGCTGATACGGGAGCGGTGATGGGAAGGGCTGTCCGGGCAGACCGGACAGTCACATTTGGCTGGGAAAAGCTAGGAACCGCGCTGTATCCCGGAAGGGATTATGGAGGAGAGGTTACGATCGCGGAAATCGGTTTCCCCAGGGAAGCCATAAGGCATCTTGCGCAGGAGCCGGCTTTGGCCTATGGAATAGAGGACTTAGAGCGGATTCCGCCCAGAAAAGCCTATTCCAACAAGGGAACCTTTGGACGGATTCTGATTGTAGCAGGTTCCAAGCACATGTGCGGGGCTGCTTATTTGAGCGCCCTGGCCGCTTATCGGATGGGGGCCGGCCTGGTAAAAATTCTGACGGTTCAGGAGAACCGCCCGGTACTGCAGCAGCTGCTTCCAGAAGCAATTTTGGCTACCTATACCCAAAGCCAGCTGATAGAAGGCAGGGAAGAATTCCGGCAGATGATCGATGCCCAGTGCCAGTGGGCGGATGTGGTGATCATGGGTCCGGGTCTGGGTTCTGAGGAGTATGTAGAATATTTGGTGGAAGATATTCTGACAGCTGCCTGTACTCCTGTGGTGGTGGATGCGGATGGACTTAACACCATTGCCGCTCATCCCTATCTGACATCTTATTTTACGGAGAATCTCATCATTACTCCCCATCTAGGAGAAATGAGTCGGCTGACGGGACAGCCTGTTTCAGAAATCCAGAAAGACCTGGTTTCCTGCGCCAGAAATTATGCCCTTCGTTATGGTCTGACCTGTGTGTTAAAGGACGCAGCTACAGTAGTGGCATCCAGAGACGGGGAAATCTATGTCAATACCAGCGGAAACAGCGCTATGGCCAAAGCCGGTTCCGGCGATGTGCTTTCCGGAGTGATTGGCGCCCTTTTAGCTCTGGGGATGGAGGAAAAAGAGGCGGCGCGTCTGGGAGCGTATCTGCATGGAAGAGCAGGCGACCTGGCTGAAAAGGAGGGGGGGCCTCACGGGCTTTTGGCCAGAGAATTGGCGGATTATTTAAGGGAGGCGGCGGCCCCCGGAAAAAAGGAAAACCGGAACGATCCGACTCCGGCTAAAATGGAGGAAGGAAAATGGACGAGACAAGATTAAAAAATTGCCGGAGAGTAGAGGCAGACATTAATCTGGATGCCATTGCGTCTAATCTGAAGGCCATGAAGGCGCTGCTTCCGGAAAAAACAGAAATGATGGCAGTTGTAAAGGCGGACGGTTATGGCCATGGGGCGGTTCCTGTAGCGAAGGCGGCAGCCCCCTATGTGTCAGGGTTTGGCGTAGCCACGCTCCAGGAAGGGATCAATCTGCGTCATCACGGTGTTGAGGGGATGATTCTGATTTTAGGGGTGACCTTTCCGGAGGATTTTGAGGAATTGCTCCAATGGCGGCTTCGACCGGCAGTATTCGAACTGGGCCAAGCCCAGGAACTTTCAAGGCTGGCGGAATCGTCCCATCAGAAACTGCGCATTCATCTTGCGGTAGATACGGGGATGAGCCGTATTGGTATGAAGCCGGGGGAGGAGTCGGTTAGACTTGTAAAGCAAATCAGCTGCCTGCCGGGAATTCAAATCGAGGGGATTTTTACTCATTTTGCGCGCGCAGACGAGCGGGATAAGGAATCCGCTCAAAAACAGCTTCAGGATTTTGAAAATTTCATGGGAAGGCTGAAGGATCACGGACTGGAAATTCCTTACTGTCACTGTTCAAACAGCGCGGCTATGGTAGAAGGTTTCCCTTCCAACCGCTTAAAGATGTGCAGGGCCGGAATTTCCATGTACGGGATCTACCCTTCGGACGAAGTGAGAAAAGATCTGGTGGAATTGACTCCGGCCATGTCTGTAAAAACAAGGGTCAGCTGTCTGAAGACCATAGAGGCCGGGACGCCGGTCAGTTATGGAGGAACGTTTGTGGCGGCACAAACTATGCGCATTGCAACGATTCCGGTGGGATATGGGGATGGTTATCCCAGGAGCCTTTCCGGGAAGGGCCACGTACTGATTCGCGGAATGAGAGCTCCGGTTTTAGGTAGAATTTGTATGGATCAGTTTATGGTGGACGTTAGCCACATTCCGGATGTTTTGCCCCAGGATGAGGTGGTTTTGATGGGGACTCAGGGAAAAGAGCGGATTACGATCGAGGAGATTGAAGAGGCCGGAGGGGCGTTTCGCTACGAGATTATTTGCAATATGGGAAAACGGATTCCAAGAGTTTATTGGAGTCAGGGCAGGATCGTAGGAGTGAAAGATTACTCGGATGACCGGTATGTAGACTTTTTGTAAAAGTTCCAGGTTGAGATTTGAAATCATATGCTAATCACAGAGGGGATTTGCCAAAGTATAAATTGGGGAAATCTGTCCATACTACTGGTAAGAGGCAGAAAAAGGCCTGATTTCTGGAAATGGAGAGTGACAGCAGTGATTATCAAACGAGGAGATATCTATTACGCGGATTTAAGGCCTGTGGTGGGGTCGGAACAGGGGGGAGTGCGCCCGGTTCTGGTGATTCAGAACGATGTAGGAAATAAACATAGCCCGACGGTGATTTGCGCGGCGATTACCTCCCGAATGAATAAGGCGAAGCTTCCTACCCATGTGGAGCTTAGTTCAGGCCGAAGTGCTATGGCCAAGGATTCGGTCATTTTGCTGGAGCAGCTGCGGACCATTGATAAGCAGAGGCTGAGGGAAAAAATCTGCCATATTGACGGGGAACTTTTGGAACAGGTGAACCAGGCTTTAAAGGTCAGTCTGGCCATGGATACATAATGATCCGGCAGAAAGGTCCCAGAAGATGACATTGACGAAAAAAGGGAATAATGGTATGATAACCATCAGTGAATACATGGAAGGGAGTGCTTTTTTACTTTTATGGACGATGGTTATTCGCCGGTCGGTATATTGCTGCTGATTGGCTTTATTCTGCTGGAGGCAGCGTTTTACGGATTCGGATCCGCCATTCAAAATATGGATGAGGATGAGCTGGAGGAAGAGGCCGGGAAAGGAGATGCGGCAGCGGCGCGCATGCTCCGTGTGATTGAGAACCCGGCAAATCTGATCAACACGATTCAGATTATGACCCATCTTGTTGGAATGATTATGGGGGCTATATTTATACCGGTGCTGATTGTCCGGATGGGACGCTTGACGCAAACCTGGTTCCCATCGGCAGATGGCATCCGCTGGTATGAAAATCCCGGATGGTGGGTGCAGGCAGGCCTTGTATTGGTAATCAGCCTGGTTATATTAATCCTGGTCGTATGTTTTGGAGTTCTGATTCCAAAACGTATGGCGGCGGTCAATCCAAAGGGCTGGGGGTACCGCGTTCTGCCGGTGGTGACCTTCACGGCAGGTCTTTTTCTGCCTCTGTCCAAACTGGTTCGGGGAGTTTCCGTGGCGGTTCTGGCCCTGTTTAAGGTAAAGATACAGGATAACAGCGAAAATGTAACAGAGGAAGACATAATGTCCATGGTTAATGAAGGCCACGAGCAGGGGATTCTGAAAGCCGGCGAAACGAAAATGATCACCAACATCTTTCAGCTGGGAGAAACCGAAGCGCAGGATATTATGACTCACCGGACCAATATGGAAATTCTGGATGACGATATGACTCTTCAGGAGGCGGTCAGCTTTATTCTGAATGAAGGTAATAAGACGCGTTACCCCGTATCGGGAGAGGATATCGACGATATTATCGGCATTCTTCATATGAGAGATGCCATGAGCGCCTATGAAAAGGAAGAAAACCGTCCGATTCCTATTGGAAAGATTCCGGGTCTTCTAATGGAGGCCAGCTTTATTCCGGCGACCAGAAGCATCGACACCCTGTTTAAGGAGATGCAGTCCAGAAAGATTCACATGGAAATCGTTGTGGATGAATACGGCCAGAGATCGGAAGAGCGTCGTGTAAGGAAAGAATGTAGATATCGGT
>ENA-OWOC01000229-OWOC01000229.1-gut-metagenome-genome-assembly--contig:-NODE-229-length-20437-cov-33.762623_pt1 | contig 20437 bp, 23 predicted proteins | sample MGYA00248245_ERZ651791 | MGnify/ENA primary metagenome ERZ651791 (study PRJEB26908, sample SAMEA4031703) | gut metagenome | biome: gut; feature: normal infant; material: stool | place: China | collected...
CGCCACGCAGTAGCTGAAGCGGTAACAATTTGGCTATCACCTGCGCCAATTTTTTTCCACGTACCGGATTGGCACGGTGATATTGCATTTCGAAGCAAGAATCTCTACCTTCCCCCCTTTTTTGTCTGGAGGGGATATGTTTCAGAAAATCAAAATTCGCAAAATGACAATCAGCCGGGCGCTGGACAAATACCTGAAGACAGTATCCATCCACAAAAAAGGTCATCTACAGGAGTTTTATCGCGTAAATGTGATTAAACGTCACCCTATTGCTGAACGCTATATGGATGACATTACCACTGTTGATATTGCCAATTATCGGGATCAACGGTTGGCGCAAATTAACCCCCGAACGGGGCGTCAAATAACCGGAAACACCGTCCGTCTTGAACTTGCCCTGTTGTCATCATTATTCAATATCGCCCGTGTGGAATGGGGAACATGCCGCATGAATCCTGTCGAACTGGTCAGAAAACCCAAAATCAGTAGCGGGCGCGATCGTCGCCTGACTTCAGGAGAAGAACGCCGACTTTCGCGGTATTTCAAAGAAAAAAACCAGGCTCTTTACGTCATTTTTCATCTGGCGCTGGAAACAGCAATGCGACAAGGTGAAATCTTGTCATTGCGTTGGGAACACGTCGATCTGCAACATGGGGTAGCTCATCTTCCAACAACCAAAAATGGTGCTCCACGCGATGTTCCGCTATCCAGGAAAGCCCGTAGTTACCTGCAAATGCTGCCAATACAGCTTAACGGTAATATTTTTTCTTATACATCTTCGGGATTCAAAAGTGCCTGGCGAACAGCACTTCAGGAACTGAAGATAGAAAACTTGCATTTTCATGACCTCCGTCATGAGGCTATCAGCCGATTTTTCGAACTTGGTACATTGAATGTCATTGAAGTTGCCGCGATTTCAGGCCATCGCTCCCTGAACATGTTGAAACGATACACACACCTTCGGGCTTATCAACTTGTCAGTAAACTCGATGCCCGACGCAAGCAAACCAGCAAGATCGCTCCCTATTTTGTTCCCTACCCGGCAACGGTCGAGAACAGAAACGGGCAAGTCGTTGTAACTCTGAGTGATTTCGACCTGGAAACAAGCGCAGCCACAAAAGAACAGGCCATATTTCATGCCAGCGTGTTGCTGCTACGAACACTGGCACAAGCCGCCCAGCGAGGAGAGCGCGTCCCCACTCCTGGCGAACTTCCTACAAACATTGATGAACGGGTAATGATTTGTCCATTAACAAATTAGAGGATTCAATTATGCACAAACAAGAAATTAATAAACGTGGCAGAAAGCAAATAAAAATAATGTGCTATCCGTTACGCAAAAAAATTAGCGTTAGTTTATTAACAACATTTATTTTTCTGCTTACTGCTTTTCAGTCTGCAAATGCAAGTGGAATACCTTATACATTTAACCAGAAAATTCTTCAGGGGAAAGTTATTCGCGTTCTCGATGGCGACACCATAGAAATTAAAACACTACCCGCAAAAATTGTTGTGTATGAAGTTCCGATTCGAGTCCGATTGATAAACATCGATGCCCCTGAAAAGAAACAACCTTTTGGACGCTGGTCAACAAGTCAGCTTAAGACTCTGGTTGCAGGTAAACAGGTGACAGTCTCTTATTCACATAAAGACCGCTACGGACGCATTATCGGTCATGTGTTCACGACGAACGGCACGGATGCCAGCCGCTTTATGGTTCAGTCTGGCGCTGCATGGGTATATGAACGTTACAACGCGGATGAGTCATTACCGGCTCTGCAACGGGAAGCGCAGGAACAAAAACGCGGTTTGTGGGCCGATGCAAATCCGGTTCCACCGTGGGAATGGCGTATCAGAAATTAAGGGGCAAGAAAATGCATTCTTCTTTTGGTTTGCCATGATTCTGTCTTTTTATCTTTGTGCAATATTAAAGGCTTCTTTTTAACAGGGGGCGGCATGTATATAATTAATCAACAGACAAGGGACAATAATATTCTTACGTTGCATGATGTTTTTAAAATCTATCAAAATACAGGGGGGCTTCGTCTTGTAAAAACAGAGGAGAATGAAAAGTATATCTCCATTATCATTTGTGGCGTTTTTCGTATTAGAAAAAGCAAAAAGAATAACAAAATCACTTTGTGGGGATACAAGCTAAGAGATAAGCACACTGGGGTATGGACCAGAAGAAATTCATTTCCTGGTAAGATTTTTTTATTCTGGTCTAAAAAATCTGCATACGACATGGACGACTGGTTAAAATATGCGATTAGCTACATCATCAAATCATTGATTGAGGCTGGATATTCAATTGAAGACAAACTCTATTTGTTCCGCGTTGGAGATGAAGAGGAACACAGTGAGAGTCGTTATGTTTCCACACTATATCCACTCAGTGTATATAACTCGTATTCTTATGGAAGATATGGCATTATTCATTGCCTTGGTAAAACAGCATCATTCAACTACCCCGATAACGTACAATATATCAGCAGACATGATTTACTCGAAGAGATAAAAAACAAAATTTATCACAGAGCATTAAAAATTATAGGGGTGGATAATGAGCTTAATGCTTCAAAAGCATTGAGCAAAGCCATATGGATAATGGTAGATAAAAAGATATTTGCACAATATTCCAGAGCTTCACATTGTTCGATAGCTTACAATTCAATTCGTCAGGTATTATTTGAGGACTATCTGGATTTTTCAAAGCGAATCCATATTCTGGATGATATAGATTTTTGCGGATTGTGGCCTATGGTTGGTCTTCTAAGACAACAACATAAAAAGGGTCAGTTTATGCTATCAGGAAAGACAAAAGAGTTATATGAAAGACTTTGTTTTCCCTATGAGCTTAGTTATGGTGAGTTCAGAAGTTTACGACATGTTAGTTTATCATTAGTATATGCTTTAATTTATAACCATGATAATGCATCATTCAGATTAACAGTCAGATTATTACGCCATCCACTTATCAGAAACTATCCTGTAAGAGCAATTTACTGGATTATCGATTATATTAGCATTCGAGCTTACCCAGAAAAAGAAAATGATATTTATCGTATATGCTCAAAATGGCTTGAATATCATCGTGATTTATTTAAAAACATTGGCTTTTATGACCGTAATACTGAATCCAGGCAAACATCACGCTGGGAAATGGAAACGAATCAGTTGTGTCATGCAATTGACTGGTTGTTAGCAGAAGAACGGTTAATTCATAAAAACCAGGAGTGGCCTTCTTTCTGGAGACTATCTGATGAATGGACGCGACAAGTGAAGAATAACGTTATTCCCGTAACCCCAAAATGGAAAGGAACTGGGATAAACTGGCAGAAAGTTGATAACGGTGTAAATGAATTAATTACATTTGATGCTCTGTGTCAGGAAGGTCAGGAGATGGAACATTGCGTTGCCAGTTATGCAGACTGGTGTGCATCTGGAGAATATATTGCAATTTCAGTCATGATGGATAATGAAAGAGCGACTCTTGGACTTTCACGAAAAGAACATGATTTTACCTATCAGTTTGACCAGATGAGAGGTTTTCGTAATCAGGCTGTTTCCAGAAATATGCTAATTAAAGGCAGGCATATTTTAAAAATAATCAACTCATCACTAAAAAGATAATGAGTCATCGAATCTTATTACAGCTCCGATGACTGGGTGTTTATTCTTTCTGAATACAAAAACTGGCTGAAAGACAAGGAAAGAAAGTTTTCTTACCTGTTTGTCTTACGCAATGGTGAACTGGTTCACCATGAGATCAACAAATCAGAGCTTCTGTTGAGAGGTTTAACATGCAATATGCATTATTTGATGGGCTGGAACGAAAGTTTTTGCTGGATGCTCTTGAATTCGGTGTTCTGAAGTACAGGAAAGAAAATCCGGTAAAAGAACTTCCTTATATTGATGAATCTGCTCACCCCTTCCATGTCTGTTATGGTGGATATTTATTAAATCCTGGTGTTTCAGATTCAGATATTAGCAGAAAAATAAAAGACCAGACAGGATTCTGGCTGGCAGCTATTGATGATACCCGCATGGATTGTCATTCAATAGCTTATTATGATATTCACACACTCCCTATGATTTCGTGTGGTCATCAAAAGATAGTTCCTTTTGCCGCGTTAATAAAAGCTGATGAATGCATCATTTCAAAAATTTCTTCGTATTCTGGTTTTGCTGTAACAGCCTTTTTGAGAATTAAAGAGTGGGATATTGCAACTAATATCCTTAACCGTGAGGGAATTTTTGCCTTTAATGGCTGTGAGCGCAGATTCAGACAACTTGTAAGTGAAGATAACTGGCAACAGGCAGTATCAGAAGAACGCGCTATCCGTTGTGCCAAAAGATTAATTCAATGTAAAGGATAACAAAATGAGACTTTTTATCGCAGAAAAACCCGCAGTAGCAAATGATATTGTTAAGGCGCTTGGGGGCAATTTTACCCGTCATGATGGCTGGTTTGAAAGTGATAATACTATTGTGACTAACTGTTTTGGTCATATTATCGAATCACAGCCCCCCGAAAACTATAATCCTGAATACAAAGAGTGGAAGATTGAAACACTCCCTTTGCGTCTTTATCCCGTAAAATACCAGCCTGTAGAAAGCGCCGAAAAACAGGTTAAAACGATTATTGAGCTTATCAGGCGTGCTGATGTGACCGAAATTATTCATGCAGGCGATCCTGATGACGAAGGACAGCTACTTGTCGATGAGGTCCTGGAATATGCAGGCAACACAAAACCCGTTAAGCGCGTTCTGATCAACGACAACACCCTTCCGGCAGTGAAAAAGGCACTGGCAAATCCCAAAAATAACCGTGACTTCAGAGGACTCTATCTCAAGGCTCTGGCGCGTTCTGTAGCCGACGCGATATACGGTTTATCCATGACGCGTGCTTACACAATCCCGGCAAAAACTAAAGGCTATAAAGGTGTTTTGTCTGTCGGACGGGTCCAGACACCCGTGCTTGGCCTGATTGTAAATCGCACCCGTGCCAATAAAAATCATAAATCCAGCTTCTACTACACCATGACCGGACATTTTCAACGCGGCGCTGATGTTATCAGGGCGAACTGGAAACCTGGTGAGTTCGCACCGCTGACAGACCGCAAATTGCTTGATAAAACCTGGGCGAATGGAACAGCAACATCACTTGCAGGAAAACCAGCCACAGTTGAAGCGGCAGCAACAGATGATAAAAAAACGGCTGCACCGTTGCCCTTTAACCTGGTACGACTTCAGCAGTACATGAACAAAAAATTCAAAATGACTGCTCAAAAAACGCTGGATATCACACAGCAGCTACGCGAAAAATACAAAGCAATTACTTACAACCGTTCAGATTGTTCATATCTTTCAGACGAACAATTCAGTGAAGCACCACAAATAATCGATGCCCTGAAGTCGGTGTTTGATCAGCCAATGGATATTGATACGACACGTAAAAGCAAGGCATTTAACAGCGCAAAAGTAACAGCGCATACAGCCATCATCCCAACCGTTAGCGTACCGGACGTAAACGCACTGAGCACCGACGAACGCAACGTTTACCTGGCAATTGCACAACACTATCTTGTCCAGTTCATGCCTGAAAAGGCATATCAGGAAGTATCCGTCGCCATTCAGTGTGGTGATGAGTCGTTTTATGCCCGTGCCAGGAAAACTACAGACAGCGGATTTGAAGCGTTTCTTGGTGTGGAAAATGCCGGGGACGATGAAGCAGAAGTCGAAAATGACGATTCCTCTTTTGATCTTCTCTGTAAAATTCGCACAGGAGAAACAGTGACGACAAAAGAAGTGGTTGTGAATGAGAAGAAAACAACGCCACCGCCATTATTCACCGAAGCCACTTTACTTGCCGCGCTTGTTCGTGTCGCAGATTTTGTCACTGATCCAGTGATTAAAAAGTTACTGAAGGATAAAGATCGGGATAAAAAAGACGAACATGGCGGTATTGGTACGCCAGCTACGCGGGCTTCCATATTGGAAACACTGAAAAAACGGAACTATATCACCCTGGAAAAAGGAAAACTTATTCCGACAGATACCGGGTATGCGCTTATTGATGCTCTGCCGGATATAGCTGTTAATCCAGATATGACGGCATTATGGGCGGAAAAACAGACACTCATTGAAAACGGAGAAATGACCGTCGAACAGTTCGTTGACGAACTGTACAATGATCTGATACCGATGATCAGTAATGCGAACAGTGCTGAAATAAAAGTTTCCCCCAGCGCGCCGTCTGGTCAGTCACAACGCTTGTCCTCTCCTTGTCCTTCCTGTGGTAAACAGATTGTTATCAGGCCAAAAAGCTATTCCTGTACAGGATGTGAATTTAAAATCTGGAATGAGTTTTCTGGCAAGAAAATCACCCAGGCACAGGCCGAAAAACTTATTAAATCAGGAAAAACCGATTTGATTAAGGGATTTAAAAAGAAAAGCGGTGGAACGTATGATGCAGTTCTTGTCCTTGAGGATAAGAAAACAGGGAAGCTGGGTTTTCCGGCAAGGGCTAAGAAGTGAAAGCAAAGCAGAAATGGCTTTTCAGGTCAGGAATTGCTTCAGTTAATCGCCAAGTCTGGTCGTGGGCGAGCGCCAAAACCGATTGCTGAAGCACTGGCAGGAGGTCGTTCCCTTGATGAGTTTCTCATCGAGAAATGATTCTACAGCCCTCCTTTTCTCTGGAGGGCGTTATCCTTTGAAATATCCGTTTATTTTGATGATAATTCTCATGTTTCGTTTCTCGGCGTGGGGAGTACAGATTTTATGGTGAATGGTTTGTTGCTTTTCTCTGTTAGTGTATTAGTTTTTTTAGTGATAATCCTGATGTTACATTTGACCCTAAAAACAGCCAGTGTTCTTTCTGAATGCTCTGAATATCGCACGAAATGTGATAATCTCTATCATCTATGCCAGATGCAAGAGAAAGAGTTAGAACATCTACGTGCACTCATTGATGCGCATAACATAGATTATTAGACGTTGCTTTAGGGGGGATAAATGAAATTTATTATTTTAAATAGCACAATTGCCAGAAACGACTCTGTTTTCCCTGTTAACAATTTCTTTGTCGTTTTAACTCTTGTGTCTTCCCTGGCTAACTCTGTCGGAATATTTTTTCCCATAATATCTCATTCTGGCAATGTTATTGATATGTGTTTTTTCGTTATGTTTTCAGTATTACTGGCTGCTTTCAGTTTTGTAAGTACAATGGGGCTGGCGAACGCAGTCCCCCCCATTAAAAATGTGTTTCCGCTTTTGTTGTTGGTTCTTGTCTTAATTACTAATTATAATATTTACTTCTGATAAGAACGGGGGCGGCAGCGGCTTTTCTTCTGCCCGTTCTCCCGTCAATAAACCCAGCAGTAGAAATCAAACATCGTTGTAGCTATTATAGGGCAAGGATGTTCTTCAGGAATTGTACAATGAAAACAAAACAAGACTGGCTCTTTCAGTTAAGACGTTGCTCAACACTCGACACACTTGAAAAGATTATTGAAAAAAACCAAAACAGCCTCCCCCCTTCTGAGCTTGAGTCGTTTAATGCCGCCGCCGATCACAGGCTTGCGGAACTCACAATGAATAAACTCTACGATAAAGTCCCTCCATCCGTCTGGAAACATGTATATTAGTTTTCATCTATTAATATTAGATTTTTGATCGACACAAACATCAGCAATCCCTATACACCTTTCATAGAATGAATTGAACCCTGTATATAGCCTGTCTGAAATGGATATCTGGTAGGCTATCTTAATAGTGTTATAGGTGGTATGAATGTTTTTCCTCTACGATATCTATAATTTCTTCTACTACCTGATAAAGTTAATTGTCATTCAGCCACAATATATTTGTGTCTATATGACATTCTTTTTTTTCAATGCAGGGATAGCATATAGCATCACCAATGATATCGAGGATCAAGTATGTCGATGGCTTTTATTCGTAAGTATGTTACATGCTCTGATGATTCCCCCCGCAATTATCATGCCACCACAGGAAATACTTCAGGAAACAGAGAAAAGGCAGGAACTACATGAATCAATACCCAAAACATGCAAATTAAAGGCACTGGATGCTCAACAAGGTGGTTTATTCGGCGTTGATAAAGATGAATGGGTATGCCCTGACAATAAATCATTCTATCTGCCTGAAAAGTACCGTCCAGAAAACTGGATTACGGAACTAGCCATGATGAAAGAAGGATAAAGACCTATGAAGATATTCAAATTGTTTGTTCTTTGTATCCCCCTTCTGTTTAGTCTTTTTTTCGCTGGCTACGGCATTTTGTCAAAAAATCCATTTGAAACACTACCGTGTCTGTCCGCCAGTGCTTTTTGCCTTTTTCTGTTTGACATACTGAGGCGATCATTTATGAAGTGAGGTGTCTTGATGTTAACGTTGAGGTTGAGAAAGTTTTGTTGGTTCTTATACTTATAGACCGGATTAAATCATGAAAGAATACGAAAAAACGGCTTTAATATATTCCTTAAAGGAAAGCAATACATTAGTTCTTCGGATTATACTCATCTCTATTTTAGTTGTCGGGGTGATTTCAGGCGCGGTATACTTATATAACTTAGCGATCTCGTTGTTTGATTCAAACCCGACGTCTGTGCAATTCACCGTTTGCGGAGTAGGCTGTTTTATTGCTCTATTACTTCAATGGATATCTAATGTTGATGCAAATTACAGAGAAAGAATTGGGGAGCAACCAAGTACAATAAAAAACATTGTACAATATTTATTTGCAGCCATTATTATCATTAGTTTCATTACAATGGCATTAACAGCCTCATTAGTCTTAAAAGACTCGTCCAACATATGGCTCAACATTACTTTTATTGCATTATTACTGTCCATTTTTGTAGCTGTTATTTCTGTTTGGGGTTGACTTTTTTTCTTAAAAAGCCCGAAAACCGGGCTTTTTTCTTAATTAATGCATGTCCTGTGAATTGTCACGCTGTTGCTGCAATTCCAGATGTTCTTCTCTGGCCTGGACAAATTGTTTTCCAAGAGCATCTTCTGCCATTTCACGAGTGAATCCGTGATTAAGCAAATCGGATTCGGCCTTCTCCCTTTCGAACTTCAGTCCTTCCCCTCTGAACTTGTCCTCAAAGCGATCAATTGCCTCAAGAATCTTGCCGTCTTCCGGCGTGCAATCCCGTCCCTGTGCTTTCTCAATTTCATGACGCTCCACGCGTTCAGCATTTTTCATTACAGCGTCAATCCCCTGAGAAATATGTTCAGACTCGACGCGATAAATGACAGTATCGCGCTTATTGAGATCATGTAGCTCGCATTCAACCCGGCCCCACTCAATAGCATCCTTGAGAGAGCTGAAATCTTTTATTTCAGCATTCAGGCCTTCATGTGTTGAGAAATAGACATAATCCTTCTGTTGTTCCAGTTTATTCACATTTTCAATAGCCCTTGTACTGAAATGGATACCTGTAATTACCGGAACACGAGCCGATGTTTGGTCCCCCGTTAAAACTTCAGAAGGTGTTTTTCCAGTGATCGCGGCAAATTGCTGCTCCGTAACATCCACTCTGGCAACTGCATCACCACGCTCTAAGCCATGCTTACCAGCGACCGCAAGGTGATAAAGACCACCTTCCCCCCTGGTAATTTCCGCCTCCACAACGATATCCCCATTGCAGGAACTGAACTGAGAACGATCTTTAACCAGGAAGTTTTCAAGCCCGGATATCATATGCTCGTTAGCTGAAATACTGGCGAGTATCTCTTCTGGTGATTCTCTGGACGAATCCCCCACCTGTTCCATCACTGCCATATTAGCGTCATTAACAGCGTCCTTAATTCCTTTAAAGGCGATTTCTTCTCTTGTTACAGGTGTGATTAAGATATCATCCTGGTTAAGCCCGTGCTCCTGAAGTATATTATTTTTGTATTCAGTTGCGTCGTGCAATGACTCAAAAGTCTTAATATCTTCACTGAATTCATCCTTCGAGAAAGACACCGCATACACTGGAGTATGGTATTCTTCATATGAATTGGCAATTACTTCAAATGGCTTATCAAGCGTTACTATCCCCCCCTCTGGATAAGAGGATAATTCATCGGTTGAGACAGTTTTAGACATAAGCACAATAGTTTCAAAACCATCACCATTTAAATAATTGCTTTCATATTTTTCTATTGCAGAAGATTTGTTTCCCTCATAAAAGTCAATGGCAGCATCTTTAGAATGAAATACAACGCCCTCATTCTCATCATGGAGGTGACTAAAGTTTACACAGTAAATTTCCTGTTTATTATGCTCCTGCGCGGTAGCCTGATCGTGTTGAGAAGTAAGCTGCTCCTGAATCAAAGCCTGTGTTCTATCAATTCCTAATTCATTAACAATATTGCAAAATTCTTTTGCATCGTTTTCATTATCAAAACTGGCAACACTAAAGATATCATCGCTGTCTCCAGGTACATGCCCCAGCACTTCCCAAATCTCATTTTCATCGCTATCCAGAGATTTCAAATAGCCAAATTCACCATTTGTGCCTTTACTAAGCATCTGTGAATCCAGGGTATTTGCCCTGGTAATAACACCAGGATCATATGAAGATGTGGCCTGCTCTGCGACCTGTGCTTGCTCTGTGGCCTGCGCCTGCTCTGTGGCCTGCGCCTGCTCTGTGGCCTGCGCCTGCTCTGTAGCCTGAGCCTGTTCTGTGGCCTGAGCCTGTTCTGTGGCCTGAGCCTGTTCTGTGGCCTGTTCCTGTTCGGTGGCCTGTTCCTGTTCGGTGGCCTGTTCCTTCAATGCATCACCTTTCTCTATTCTGGATTCGGACTCCTGGCTATTTTCCTGTGTTTCCACCTGCTCAAACTTATTACCCTGAAGTTCTGCTTTTAATTCCAGCATCATCTGTTGATACTGCTCCGGGCGTAAAATAATCTTCATGTCCTGCTCTGCGGCAACTTCAGCGCACATTTTTTTGAAATCTTCAGAGCCGGTAAGTTTGAGTACACCACCAAACTTTTCCCTGGAATACTCAAGCATTATTCCGATCTCTTCTTTTGAGGGATTTTTACCCGCAACGACAAAGTTCCCTTTGTCGGTAAAGACAGGCTTTTCCGATTCCTGATCGCGATAAACAATCCTGGAATCCTGCTTATCCATCACAAGATCTTTTAGTTTGGAGTTAACCTTTTTCGCCTCTTCTAAGCGGCGCTGGGAATCCACCGCTTTCTGAAGCGAAAGTTCGGGTTCGTCAGCAGAAATGGCGTTGATTTCATCGAAGTTGAGATAGCTTTTGAGACGTTCAAGGGCTTTCATTTCATCTTTATCCTTATGCCAGTCAGCATGATATTGACGAATTATGTGTCGCCCCTCTGTGTCGAGTTCAGAAAGACGCTCAAGTGTGGTTAGTTTTTTGTAAACAATCACACCCACGGCAATATCACGCTGTTCACGTGGTATTAACTTCAACTCGCGTCTCATCTCTCGCAGATCATTATACAGCTTGCCACGCTCAAACCTGATAGTATTTCGTAATGTTTTTTCCGATAAATTCAGTGAGTTAAGACGCTCACGGGCTTCATGATGCGTAAGGCGTCTGTAGGTTGGATAGCGCGTATATGGCGTGTTTTCTAACTGCTGTGAATAAACTTCAAGCAGAAAGGATTTCGCATCTTTCCAGGCAAGATTAATATGCTTTGTCAGAAAATCAGATGCGTTCATATTACGATTCCCCACAGAAAACCGGGGGGAGCCGTCCTTTGCTGTTCTGATTTTATGCTGCGCTGGAATAATATTAAAACGCTCGGCGGCAGAAGACAGAAACCTGACAGGATCAATATTTCTGCGAATTTCTGCCATCGTTGTAATTTCGTTTTTCTCTGCCGCCTCATTCAGAGTCTGAAACATCGTTTCACACAAAAAAGAAGAGCGTTCAAGACTTTTTATTCCTGACTCTGTGAATTGTCTATCATAATCCCGTCGCACATCCTGACCAGGATGTTCTCTTTGCGGTAATTGCTCTGCCAGATCACGCTGCGAAATATCTGACAATACACTGATAGAGTCGGGTCTTGTGAATCCATTGATTCCGTAAACCATACCGCGTTGGGGCATACGTGACAATCCGACTGTTGCTTCAGATTGACGGATTCTGGCAAACTTTTTAGGACACGACTTGTAACCTCCCGCTCGTCCTGACGTTTGCTGAGAATTTCTTTCGTTAAGTTTTTCTCTTGAGTCATATTCTTTTATCCTCTCTTGCAGGAAATCAATTTGTTGTGAAGGGCTTAATGTCTTGTAAAGTTCCCTTGTTTTCTCCGCCTGGTTAAAAATATGCTTAATCTCTTGGCTTGTTTTATTTAACCAGGTATTAAGTCTCTTTTCTATCTCTTTGTGTGTTGGTTTCTCAAGTGTTAATGTCCTTGTCTCAATGTAATTCTGACGAAAAAGAGGACTTTTTAAGTTTGTGTATTTTTTATCTCCAGGCAATTTTACAGCCAGATACTCATTGGTTTTACCAGCATTTCTTATACGAAGTTCACCATACTCTGTAACAATATCTTTGAATACAGAGTAATTTTCAATTTTCTCGTTCTCTATACGCGAAAGCAACTCACCTTTCAATTCAGAGTGATGCTCTTTGTAAAGATCCCCCTTAACTCTACTTATAATTTTTCCGTAATCCGCATCTTTACGCGGATAGTCTTTAGGGCTATCAAGATTATATTTATTATTAATAAATTCCTGTATAGCATCAAGCTGTTCAATTGTATGCCCTTTGGTAACATCTCCCACTGGATTCAGGAACTTTTCAGTAATCAAATTTACTTTAGGAATTACAATATGAATATGTGGTTTTCTTTCAACAAGTTCACCAGTGCTATTATCCTGGATATGACGAATTTTAGGCAAATGAGCTTCCGCATAAAAAGAGTATTCATCAGGATGATAAGCATTCATCAATAATTTTTTATAATCATCAACAACAGCCTTTAACACTTCATTCGACACATGACTTTCATGAAAAGACAGAGTAATGTGCAAATAACGTTCCTGACTTTTGTTTTCAATAGAATCAATAATCTTATCTGTAGTCTGTAAATCACCATCAAGAACGACACGATGATCAAGTTCATCACGCGTGTACTGGCGTTCTGCTTTGCGACCATTTATCAGATAATCAACGACACCATCATTACCACCACCGTATCTGACAATCATTTAGCTATCTCCTGAAGGCGATCACGAATACCGATTAGTCCATTTAAAACCTTTTTATAAAGCGATTCTGATATAATACCTTTTAAATGATCTGAATTTAATCGGTGCGCTATTTGATTTATGTTGTTTCCTGCCCAACTCAACTGAGAAAGACAACGTTTGTATTCTGGTATGTTACGTTTATCAGATGCATATGTGTTTATTTTACCAATAGTAAGCAGCCTGAAAAATTCAGACTTACTAATATTAAGCTCTTTTATAGCCCTATCGAACGGAGCATATTCTTCTTCGGTAAGTCTGAATGTTACATGAACGTTTTTGTTGGTTTTTTTCTTCATATGTCCTCAAGGTTCGTAGAACCGCATAAGAACGGCTGCATCGTTCGGGGTTTCAAAGGGGCGTCCCCCTTTGGCACACGATTGTAACATGACCGGAACGGTCTTGTGTACAATCGGTATCGTGCCTGTGTTTGAGAAAATTATTTGATTCCATAGCATTCACACATCAAATGCACACCATAAACATAGCTAATACATAGCAAAAACACACCATAAAAACCAATGACATAGCATATACATAGCAAACACATAGCATATACATAGCAAAAATTGCTTGACGTTCATGATAGAATTGCTCATCATGATTTCACTGTCCTGGAGACTGACAAATGAACAATGGAGAAAATAAACTACTTGGTTCGCTCTTAGCTCAGAAGGTCAAGCGAAGTAAAACTGGAAGAATAAGAGAGCGTTTTGCTGAAATAGAAGAAGCGCAGCAACAAGGCATAAGAAACATTGATATTGTTAATGCTCTTAATGATGAAGGTTTTGATCTAACGTTAAAGACGTTTGAAAACATATTGCATCGCATACGAAAAGAAAGGGCCGAGAAAAAAGATGTTTCTCATCTTCTTTCAAATAAAGAGAAAACGTATCAAAAAGCAATAACCATTGAGGACAAAAATAGAAAAACGAAGCAAGATAATGATATACTTAATGCATATTTGCCAGTTTGCTTCAACAATGCAAAGATAGCTCAACAAGCTATAGATAACAATGTATCTATAGAAACAATAAAATCTTGGAATTGTGCTAACTTTGTACAAGTTAGCAATACTCTTGGAAATTATATACGAAATAAAAGGTAAGAAAAATGTACTTAAAACTAGCAATTGTAAATAATAGCGGAAACGTAGGGAAATCGACCATTTGTCAAACTTTATTGAAACCTCGTCTGGAAGGGTCAGAAATTATAAAAGTAGAAACATTAAACACTGATGGTACAAATGACGAGAAGTTATCAGCAAAGGAGTTTGACGAAATTATCAAACGTATTGATGATAGTGAATGCACCATCATTGACGTAGGCTCATCAAATATTGAGCAATTCCTTGTACAGATGAATGAATATCAGGGAAGTCATGACCTTATTGATTATTTCATCGTTCCTGTTGTGCGAGAAGCAAAACAACAAATAGACTCAATTCAAACCATTACAACACTAATGGCTATGGGTGTTGAACAGGATCGTTTTAAAGTAATTTTCAATCTTGCTGAAAAGGACACCCCTATTAACAAACAATATTCAGTTTTCTTAGCTGACGACGTATGTAAAGAAATTGTAGGTGAAAATCCTGTTGTTGTTTACCATAACAACATTTTCAATATTTTAAATAAAAGCGGCCTACAGTATGATGATGTCTATAATGACAATCGTGATTTTCGTTCATTAATTCGTTCAGCGTCTTCAAAGGAAGAGCGGCAAGATTTGTCAAATTTAAGAGCAGTAAAAATGTTGATGAATGGATTCAACAGCGATCTTGATGTTGCCTTTAAAAACCTCAATCTCGTCTGATACAATATGGCCGGGATGTACCCGGTCATAAAATTGGAGAAAAACAATGTCTCGTAGTATCTCTGAAGAGTTTAAAGATCAAAAAATAAACGATCTTCTTGAAGATTATATTGCTTTAGAAAAACAGATCGAAAAAACAGCAAACTTAATTATCAACGCTATAGACGAGACACCTGCTCGTCTGGATGCCGTTCTGTCAGACAAAGTAAATAAAATAATACAAAGCAGCATTGATATTAATAAAGATATTAATATTGCAAAAAGCGATATAAGACAAATATCTAATGAGTGTCAGAGCGAGATAACCAAACAAGCAATAAATACTTTTTCTGGAATCAAACAAAATTTTGACCAAATTGCTTCCGACCATAAAAAACAACTAGAGATACTAACTAAATCAGCAAAACCATTCAGTATCAAATCAGCCATTGCAATTTGTGCCCTGTGCACATTATGCCTGTCTGCGGCATTTTCTGGCGCAACCTGGTATGTTGCACAACATGAAAAAGAGGCAAGTCTGCGCTTCTATGCAAGAGCATTTCTTGATATGAAAAAAATAACTGAAGAGAGCATGAGAAAATTACCAAAATCAGACCAGCAAAATATAAAACTCAAACTAGACGAAATTGATTCAAGAAAACCATAAATATGAAAAGGAGTCCCTAATGACCACTTTTACCGACGAGGACAAAGAACTAATTAAAGAAATCAGAGAGCGAATTGGCAGCCTGGACGTGCGAGACAATATTGAGCGCCGGGCTTATGAAATTGCTCTGGCATCGCTGGAAGCAGAGCCGGTAGCATGGCGATATCGCTACGTGAAAAAAGGCGTTACGGACTCTCAGGGGGAGCCGTGGGTTGGTGACTGGAAATATGTACCGACAAAAGAGGATTGCAACGACAGGCCGAACTATGAAATTCAGGCGTTATTCACGGCCCAGCCTGTGCCACTGACACCAGAAGGATTGATTAAAGCAGTGCGTTTCTATGAACAGGTAAAGCGTGAGAATCCGCCAGTCGAAACCGGAGCATGGAAAGACGCTGTTGAGTGGGTTATCGAAGAGGCTTGTCTGGCTGTAAAAGCATCATCAGGGAAGGATGCATAGTGCGTACCTGCTTTTCTCCTGGCAACGGTGGATCTTCCGCTTCCTCGTCACTCGCTCGCTATGCTCGGTCGCTGGACTGCGGCGAGCGGTTAGCTATCAAAAAAAATCCCCGCACAACGCGGGGATAGTTTTATTTATATGCAAGTTCATGACGTGCCGCCTGAGCCAGAAAATGGCTACGATCTTTGTATACGCCGCCACTTTCTCTCACATATCCATCAATACGACGAATCAATACATCAGGCAATGAAATATTAATACGTTGTTGTTTGCCCTCAATTTCTGACAAATCAACATCAATTACAAACCAGCTATCACAGTGGTTATAATTTGGGTTGGCGGAATAAGTCAAACACCCTTCATCATGAATATCATCAACAGAATGAGCACCGCTTATTACCATCTCTTCCACGATTGCTAATATCGCTTCACGCGCCATTGCGGGTATTTCTGCCTGAGAATCAGCAGCAGAAACACATCCAAAATCAAAGCAATCAAAAACCGGAACAGTGATACCGTATGCTGTATGATCATCTTTCGGTGTTTCGACACCAACAGAAAAGAACATGGCTACCTCCAAAGTCGGCGGGGATTAAATCCCCGCCATTTTTTTGATCGATCTGACAGTACCTAGCGGCAAGTCCTTTTTAGGATGAGGAACAGGAAAAGTTTTTCCTGTTATTGGCGACCACCATATCTGGTGACTGCTTGCCTTATGCCGTTTCAACTCGCAACCAGCAGCTATCAGTTCTTTCAACAGGTCAGCAGATTTCATATGTCCTCCCTAACCTGAAAACAATTATACACACGCATACACACAAAAGCAAATTATTTCATTCGCATGACTTCTGAACCACACTGTAAAGACAGATAGATCTTTACAGTGTAAATCATTTATCCAGTTTTATCGCTATGCATGTGATACATAGAAAATCATATAGTGTTTTACTATATGATACCTGATTGACACTTTTAACTGCACATCTCATCATTTACATCGTAAAGACAAACATAGATTTACAATGTAAAGCTATGTAATTAAACACTCCGTCTCCCAAATAAGGAAAGAAAATGACTCAACTAATCCCAGAAAAGATACTGGAAATCATAGATGATCATGATCGTGCAGAAAAAAAGCAACGCAACAAAATCGGTTTCATTTATTTATGTCTCTATTTAGCAATAATTGGTGTGGCCGCGTATTCCTTTATATCAACGTTTAGCATTAATGTGGTAACAATCATCATAATGCTTTTCGGTGTGTTCATGATTGTGATTTTTAAGAGTTATTTAGACTCATGGAGTGGGATAATTCTTAGCAGTGACCACATATTGTCCATACTCGATAAAACCAAAGATTACCCAGAAATTAAACGTATAGTTATTAATCGTCTGCTCTCCGGCTCAATACTCACAGGTAAAGATGAAGAGTACATATACAGTCAACTGAAAAAGGCTGAACAAAGCAACGAACGTGAAAAGAGATTGCAAGCAATTAAAGAGTATACATCGTAATACAACGCATTACGTCGAAATACCCTGGATCATCGAAGCCACATACCCCTAAGCGCAGCGCAACCGCCGGAAAACGCACCACACTGTAAAGACAATGAAATCTTTACAACGTAAAGCTAACTATGTAATACAACGCGCTACACAATAAGAAAGGGAGAGCATGACACTCTCCCCATATATGACTCAAACTAAAGCATTATCCCGGTTATGCGCCCACCAAATGATTTCGCTAATAATCCATGCTTCTATCGCGGGTGTTTTTACAGGTTCCCCATTTACAATGCGGTTTGCAAGCTCTATCATTTCACATACTGACATTTGAGAATCTCCAAAGATGCATCTGTCATTTGGTAACAGGCTGCCCCACAGCCTGTTACCAACCCCAAATTAGTATTTGCTGATTACTTTACCCTCCTTAATCATTTTTATTAGTTCCTGTTCAGAATATTCTTTTCCGTGTTCCAATGTGGAATATATATCGCCAATAGTCCATACCCCACACTTTTTAATTTCTGCATTTAGCCAGGATTCATGCAGAATAAACAACGGTTCGCAATCATTTCCTTTTTCATAAACATAAATAGATTCGGTATCATTTCCAGAATCAGAAGTACCAACGACTTTTTCTATATCGAAATGTTTTTTTAGAAAAGTTGTGAAATGCATTTTCATGCTCCTGCCGCTGAGCGGCTTTGGTGGTTGGGGACCATCCCCTCCCGATGTGTTTATAATAGGTCAGAACTGACCTATTATCAAGTATTTTCCCCTCCATTCTTCAAAAAAAAACACCATCAAATACAGACAGTTACATTCATGTAATGCCCGACAGGGCATGGAAGGGGCGAAAGAAAATACCAGGGAGCAGCGGGGCCACATCGCCCCGAAGCGCGGCGCAGCCGCTGACGAACATACCAGGATGCACAGGGCCATCCCTTCGCCCTGCAAAGCCAGAACAGACCAACAGGCCATGATCATGCTGATTTGCGCCGCAGAATGCCGCAGTTAGCGCGAGCGCCAGCGAGTTTACGCCGTCCTGGTGCATTGCAGCAGGGCGGGGCGCTGTACTGCGCGTGTGAGCGTCAGCGAGCTACGGGCGTAATTGCTCATTGTTCAATGCAACTGGGGCTATTAAGTCCAGCCATAAATTCAGTTATGGTTTTTGTAGCTTATTCCGTGATTTCGTCATACGTTAATTCTATTTTCATCTTAATATTCCTTAATTACTTCCAGAATCAGAATTCTTTTTATTCCTTTTACAAAGTACATAATCAGGGTGTTCTCCAGCTAAAAGCAGAAGAAATTTAAACTCTACTGGTGTAAGTGCTGTACCGCTTGCAGTTCCGACAGGTTCTTCTTTGCGACGCCAGGTACGCGGACTCATGCTAAATATTTCGGCACATTCTTTCTGTGTCAGGCCAATTTTTTGCCGCAGACGCTTAATGTTTTCTGGTGTGTTTTCAGTTAGCATTTTTTTCCTCGCTCATTTCCTGAATCATCATAGAAACAATTTCTTTATCATTCTCTCTTAATCCGTCGCTGGCAAAGTCGATAGTGTCGAATGCCTCCTCATGAAAAACAAGATCAGCAACAGTTTTCACCGTTGCTTTCGTTTTTCCTAAAGTCGCAGACTTAGAAAAAGTTTTTACTCGCTTCACCAGATGAAACGTATCACCTTCTTTATTCAGATAATATTGTCTGTCACCTTTTCTTATCTTCATATTGAGATATTCTCCCCTTTTAACAGTAAAGGGGCATATAGCCCCTTTCTTTTAACTTTTTCCGGTAATCAAATCGACATCTTCCTGATAAAGCTCCCCAAGAGCCGGAACAACGCCCTTTTTATAATCACGGATATTATGGCAGTCTGTAAAAATGACGACATAAGCCTCGCCTGTTTTTTCATGTTTAAGGCAAATGGTGCAAAGCGTCACGCGCACAACAGAAAACACATGACCAGTTGTAGAGACGATAACAGGAAAAGTAGATTGTTTCATATTTAATCTCCTGCCGCTGAGCGGCTTTGGCGATTGGGGACCATCCCCTCTCAATGCATTAATAATAGGTCATAAATGACCTATTATCAAGTATTTTCTAAACGAGCTTTATTGAAAAATCATTTTCAATAAATTCATCTAACATCTTTAATATACCAGCTTTATTTACGAAATCATCCTCCATAATTTCGATACTTGCTGATATTTCACATGTAAACTGAATGCTCCTGTCAAATCCCGCAATCCCAGCTAATGCAGACAGCATATGATAATTATCAATATTTATATTACCAATAAGAACTTTCATTTATCCTCCTGATATGGGGGGAATCCCCCCATATTAAAAATTACAATCTGGTTGCAAGTCCGGTTTGTTCATTAAATAAACATTCAAGCTGATCACAATAAATATTATCAAATTTTGATATTTCTTTTACTGTAGCTCCACGGACACGGGAAAATGTCACCAGGTATGTATCAGAGAAGGTTAATTTGATTTTAACCAAATTAATTCCCTTCATTGCAAAATTTGAAGGCAAACGAAAGCAAAGACCACACTCACCATTTTCATCAAAACAGGCAAAGTTCTTTGCGCCTGTCATAGCAATAAAGCGGTTTCCACCAAGCTGATTAAGAATTTCAGTAGCAACAAATTTGGCGTGGTTTTCCATTTTTAAGCTCCTGCCGCTGAGCGGCTTTGGTGATTGGGGACCATCCCCTCTCGATGTGTTTATAATAGGTCAGAACTGACCTAT
>ENA-OWOC01000230-OWOC01000230.1-gut-metagenome-genome-assembly--contig:-NODE-230-length-20311-cov-5.037709_pt1 | contig 20311 bp, 19 predicted proteins | sample MGYA00248245_ERZ651791 | MGnify/ENA primary metagenome ERZ651791 (study PRJEB26908, sample SAMEA4031703) | gut metagenome | biome: gut; feature: normal infant; material: stool | place: China | collected 2015...
CTTGCTGCAGAAGGCAGTGAAGGTACTCCGCTCCTTTATCCACCGCCAGCTTCTCCAGTTCATTTCGAATGGGTCCATCTCCCGTGTCGTCCCGGAAATCAATATCGTACAGAAGGGCCTGAATGTAAAAACCGGTGCCGCCGGCTACAATCGGCAGCTTTCCGCGGCTGTAAATCTCCTCCAGGGCCTCCTTCGCCATCCGCTGAAAGGCCGCTACATTAAAATCCTCCTCCGGCTCCAGCACGTCAATCAGATGATGACGGACCCCATCCATCTCCTTTTTTGTCACCTTAGCCGAGCCAATATCCATGCCACGGTAGACCTGCATGGAATCCGCGCTGATAATCTCCCCGTCCAGGGCCTTAGCCAGGCGGATGGAAAGGGCTGTCTTTCCCACCGCTGTGGGACCGGTCAGCACAATTAAGGGTCGTTTGCTCATAAAAAGCTCCTCTACACAATTCGCTTGAATTTCTTCTCCAGCTCGTATTTTGTCATGGAAATCATTACTGGTCTGCCATGCGGGCAGTGATAGGGATTTTCCAGCTTCAGCAGCTGGTCAATTAAGGCGTCCGCCTCCGCCGGAGACATATCATGGTTTCCCTTAACCGCTGCTTTGCAGGACATGGAGGCTACCCGCTGGCAGATCAGATCCGGTTCCCCGGAAATTCCCTCCTCCGTCAGTTCATCCAGCATCTCCATCAGCAGCTCTTTTTTCGCGATGGACATCAGGTTGGACGGCACACCCCGGACAGCGAATTCCCGTCCTCCGAAACCTTCGATCTCAAAACCCAGGCGGGTAAACTGGTCCATGTAGCGCTCCAGCAGCAGGGCCTCGTTTGTGCTGAGGGTTAGGATAATGGGCGGACTAATCATCTGGGTGTCGAACTCTCTGGTCTTCAGATTGTTCATAGTATTCTCATAGAGAATCTTCTCATGAGCCGCATGCTGGTCAATGATGATAAGCTGGCCGTCGTATTCCACCATCCAGTATGTACCGAACACCTGGCCGATGAGGCGGTGACGCTTTCTGGAAGCCGGGTCCAGGAATTTTTCCTCAAATAAGTCCATCTGTACCGGGGGCTGCTCCTTTGGCGGATGCTCTTTTGGCGGCTGCTTTTCCCCGTGCTGCTTTTCCGCAGGCTGCGGCATGGAAGGTTCCCGCTGGGCCGGTGTGCCCTCGGTCTCAGAAGGCTGGGGCTGGGGAGACTGGGGTCGTAGAGGCGGCAGAGGACTCTCCGGCTGCGGCTTGGGTGAATTCTCCAACAGTTTCCCTACCCCGTAAGACCTGCCGCTCTCCCTGACCAGAGCGGGCTGCACAGGGACCGCCGTCCCGCCCAAAAGGGCCTTCCTTCTCTGCTCAAAAGGCTCCGGGTGAGGCGTGCGGACGTGCTCCGCGGGGCTTTGAGACGCCTTCTCCTCTTTCTCCTCCCTCAGCGTAACCTTGGGTATCAGTTCCTTCTCCGCCAGAGCCTCCTTCACCGCGTTGTAAACTGCCCGATACACCTGGTCGTTGTCCTTAAAGCGTAGTTCCATCTTCGTGGGATGAACGTTGACGTCCAGAAAATCCTGGGCGATGGTGAAATGCAGCAGGGTGAAGGGATATTTGTGCTGCATCAAATAAGGTTTATATGCTTCCTCGATGGCCCTGGAAATGATGCCGCTCTTGATATAGCGCCCGTTGATAAAATAATTCTCGTAATTCCGGTTGCCACGGCCGATGAGAGGCTTGCCAATAAACCCGCCGATGCGGATTTCACCCTCCTCCCCTTCCACCGGGAGCAGATTGGCCGTTACCTCCCGGCCGTAAACCGTATAAACCAAATCCCGAAGATTGTGATTGCCGGAGGTATACAGCTTGTTCTGATTATTCTGGATAAAACGTACCGACAGCTCCGGATGGGAGAGGGCAATCTTCTCTACCAAATCCGCCACATAGCCTCCCTCTGTCATGGGACTTTTTAAGAACTTCTTCCGTACCGGTGTATTGTAAAAAAGATTCCGGGCAATAAAGGTGGTCCCCTCCGGGGCTCCTACCTCCTCCAACCCTTTTTCTTTTCCGCCCTCAATCTGATACCGGAAACCGGTCAGGCTGTCACTTGTCTTGGTAATCAACTCCACCTGGGATACCGCTGCGATGCTGGCCAAAGCCTCGCCCCGAAAGCCCAGGGAGGAAATGGTAAACAGGTCCTCCACCGCCCGGATTTTACTGGTGGCGTGGCGCAGGAAGGCCAGGCTGATTTGGTCCTTTGGAATGCCGCTGCCGTTGTCCGTCACACGAATCATGGAGGTGCCGCCGTCACGGATTTCCACCGTCACCGCGGTGGCCTGGGCGTCAATGGCATTTTCCAGCAGTTCCTTTACCACAGAGGCAGGCCGCTCGATCACCTCTCCAGCCGCGATTTTATTTATGGTATTTTGATCAAGTACGGTAATTATCGCCATATACGTTCTCCAATTCTACAAATCCAAAAGCCCTTCCAGAAGGTGAACCGTCATCACTCCTGCCTCCAAATCCACCTCTTTAACGCACTCTCCGATCGCGGGAATCAAAATTTCCCTGTTTCCGGGCGCATCTACAATATAGACATCATTGGCGCCGGTCTCCAGCACGTCCCGAATCACGCCCAAATCCTTTCCATTTTCCATCATCACCTTCAGGCCGATCAAATCACCGATAAAGTATTCATCTTCTCCAAGCTCCACTGCCTGGTCTCTGGTAATCAGCAGATCCTTGGAGCGGTAAATTTCTACCTGATTCATATTGTCGTAATCCTTAAATTTCAAGATCACCATATTTTTGAAAAACTTAACGTTCTGTATTTCAAGAGGTTTTAGCTCGCGTCCCGTATCCACATAAACCCGCTCCAGCGTCTTGAAACGGGCTGCATCGTCGGTGGTGGGAAAAACCTTTACCTCTCCTCTCACGCCATGGGTGGAAGTGATCACTCCCACTCTCAGCATATCGTTCATCGTCTTACCTCCGAAATCTGGTCAAATGAGAAAACAGACCGCCATACCCGAAAAGGGCTGACGGTCTTGTTCTACTGGATCTCAACGATCACCTTTTTGTCTTCTTTTGAGGCTGCGGCCTTAACAACAGAGCGGATAGCTTTCGCAATCCTTCCCTGCTTGCCGATGACCTTGCCCATATCAGCTGCGGCAACCTTCAGCTCAATAACGATTTCCTCGTCTTTCTGCGTTTCCGTCACCACAACTTCATCCGGATTGTCCACCAGCGCTTTCGCGATCACTTCGACTAACTCTTTCATAAGTCCACCTCATACACTGTTCTTACTGAATACCGGCGATCTTTAAGAGCTTTCCAACAGTTTCTGTGGGCTGAGCACCAGTTGCCAGCCACTTCTTAGCGGCCTCCTCATCGAACTTGATTACGCTGGGATCCTTGGTGGGATCATAGTAACCAACCTCTTCGATGAATTTTCCATCTCTGGGAGATCTGGAATCAGCAACTACAATTCTATAGAAAGGAGCCTTCTTCTGACCCATTCTTCTTAATCTCATCTTTACTGCCATCTCTTTCACCTCCTTATATTCTCTGGTTCCCGTTTTCCGGGAGCTGTATTTAGACATACAGGAATACCTGTTTGACTACCCAATGAAACGGTTCTCAGAACGGAAGCTTAAGCTTGCCTCCCATAAGGCCTCCAAGGCCTCCGAAACCGCCTTTGCGCTTGCCGCCGCCCATAAGGCCCGGCATCTGCTTCATCATTTTCTTCATCTGATCGAACTGCTTAACCAGACGATTCACTTCCCCGATATCCACGCCGGCGCCTCTGGCGATGCGCTTTTTGCGGGAGGGATTAATCAGAGCCGGATTCGCCCGTTCTTCTTTTGTCATGGAAAGGATGATGGCTTCCACCCGCTTTAAGGATTTCTCTCCCTCGTCCATGTCCACGCCGGACAACTGGCTTCCCGCTCCAGGCAGCATGGAGAGAATACTTCCCATGCCTCCCAGCTTTTTAATCTGCTGCATTTGATTGAGGAAATCGTTGTAATCAAATTCTGCCTTGCGCAGTTTCTGGCTCATTTCCTTGGCCTGCTGCTCATCGATTTCCGCCGTAGCCTTCTCAATCAGGCTCATGATATCGCCCATGCCCAGAATCCTGGAGGCCATCCGGTCCGGATAGAACTGTTCCAGATCCGACAGTTTTTCACCCATACCTACATACAAAATAGGCTTGCCCGTTACGGCGCGAATGGAAAGAGCCGCGCCTCCGCGGGTATCTCCGTCCAGCTTTGTCAGGATGACTCCATCGATTCCAATTTTATTGTTAAAGGTCTCGGACACGTTAACCGCATCCTGACCGGTCATGGCGTCTACAACCAATATGGTCTGATATACGTCTACTTGCTCCTTAATTTCCACCAGCTCATCCATCATTGCTTCGTCAATATGAAGCCGGCCGGCCGTATCCAGAATCACCAGATTCTGTCCGTTCTTTGCCGCGTGCTCCACTGCGGCCTTGGCGATATCCGCCGGCTTGTGCTGGTTTCCCATGGAGAACACAGGGATTCCCACCTTCTCGCCGTTGACCTGCAGCTGTTTGATGGCTGCGGGCCGGTAAACGTCACATGCAACCAAAAGGGGCTTACGGCCCTTTTTCGCCTTCAGCTGAGCGGCCAGCTTCGCCGTGGTCGTGGTTTTTCCGGCGCCCTGAAGGCCGGTCATCATCAGAATCGTAATCTCGTTTCCAGGCTTTAAGGCAACCTCCGTCATCTCGTCGCCCATCAGCCGCACAAGCTCTTCATTTACAATCTTGATAACCGTCTGTCCCGCATCCAGGCGGCCAAAGATCTCTGCCCCCACCGCTTTTTCCTGGATGGAATTAATAAATTGCTTCACTACTTTGAAGCTGACGTCCGCCTCCAGAAGGGCCATACGGACCTCTCTCAAGGCAGCCTTTACCTCCGCCTCAGACAGCTTGCCTTTGCTGCGAAGGTTTTTGAATACATTTTGAAGTTTGTCGGTTAAGCTTTCAAAAGCCATAAAATAGGCGACCTCCTCTAAAGGGTACTGCTGATCTCCCCGGAGAGACGGCGAATGGTTTCAATCTGCGCTCTGTCTCCGGTTTCCAAATAACCATCCGCCGCCGCCTGAATCTGGCGAACCTTGTCGCGGATTTTAATAAACTTCGCCACCAGCTGCAGCTTCGCTTCGTACTCTTCCAAAATCCGGTCGCAGCGCCTTACCAAATCGTGAACCCCCTGACGGCTGATTCCCTGTTCTCTGGCAATCTCGCTGGCGGACAAGTCATGGAAAACCACGTCTTCGTAAATCTGCCTTTGATGCTCAGTCAGCAGTTCTCCATAAAAATCATACAGGAGTCCCTGCTCTACGATCTTCTCCATCTCAACCACCTGGGTTATCATACACGATGGCGGAAGAATTGTCAAGTGTTTTTACTTGACAATTTGTTCTTTTACCGTTTCCAATGCTTTTTCCAGAGCCTCGTCGATTCCTGCCGGGTTCTTTCCGCCTGCCTGGGCCATACCAGGACGGCCGCCGCCGCCTCCGCCTACCAAGCCCGCAATGGCCTTAATCAGGTTGCCCGCATGGGCGCCCCGCTTCTGAGCTCCGTCAGTGGCCGTGGCCATCAGGTTCACTTTTCCATCCTGTACGGAGGCCATCACCACAACGCACTCGCCCAGCTGGTTCTTCATCTGGTCTCCCAGATTTCTCAGGCCGTTCATATCCACGCCGTCCACCTTTGTGGCCAGTACCTTTAAGCCTTCAATCTCCTTTACCTGGCTTGCCACATCTCCCAAGGATTCGTTAGCCAGCTTATTCTTTAACTTCTCGTTCTCGGAGGATAAGCTGCGGATTTCCTCCAAAAGGGACTCAATCTTGGCGTTTAATGCCGCCGGAGTGGTCTTAGCCGTCTTGGCTGCCTGATGAAGCTGCTCCTCCACCTCCTCATAATGGCGGATTAAGCCCTGGGAGGTTAAGGCTTCGATTCTTCTGACGCCGGCTGCGATTCCGGTTTCGGAGAGAATCTTGAAAGAGGCAATACTGCTGGTATTGGACACATGGGTTCCTCCGCACAGTTCCACTGAGAAGTCGCCCATCTTGACCACCCGGACCTTCTCGCCGTACTTTTCTCCAAAGAGGGCCATGGCGCCGGTCTTTTTTGCCTCGTCCAGGGACATCACCTCTGTCACAACCGGCAGGGAAGCCTGAATCTCGCGGTTTACCAGTTCCTCCGTCTTCTTGATTTCCTCCGGAGTCATTGCGGAGAAATGGGTGAAGTCAAAACGGAGACGTCCCGCATCCACGTAGGAACCGGCCTGCTCCACATGATCGCCAAGCACCATGCGCAGGGCTTTCTGGAGCAGATGGGTGGCGCTGTGATTCTTGCAGGTCAGCTGGCGGTTCTCGGCGCAGACTTTTAAGTTTACTTTCTCTCCCACACGCAGCATGCCCTTGGTCATCACGCCTACATGGCCAATCTTGCTGCCCTGAAGATGGATGGTTTCCTCCACCTTAAATTCGCCGTTAGGGCTGGAAATCGTTCCTACATCGCCCTGTTGTCCGCCCATGGTGCCGTAGAATGGGGTCTGATCGGCAATAATCGTTCCACGCTGTCCGTCGGTCAGCGCTTCCACGATCTCATCCTCCGTGGTCAGCACACTGATCGTTGAGGAAGCCTCCAGCTGGTCATATCCCACAAACTCAGAAGTTACCGCGGCGTCGATGGACTGGTAAACCGTCACATCCGCGCCCATGTAATTGGTGGTCTTGCGGGCCTTACGCGCCTTTTCCTTCTGCTCCTTCATGGCGGCCGCAAAGCCATCCTCATCTACGGTATACCCCCGCTCTTCCAGAATCTCCTTGGTCAGATCCAGGGGGAAGCCGTAGGTATCGTAAAGCTTAAAGGCATTGGCGCCGGAAAGGGACTTCTCCCCTGCTGTCTGCATTTCAGCCTCCATATCTCCCAAGATGGAAAGGCCCTGATCGATGGTCTTATTGAACTTGTCCTCTTCCTCGGAAAGCACCTTCAAAATCATAGCCTGCTTCTCCTCCAGCTCCGGATAGCCGTCCTTGGACAGCTCAATTACCGTGGTGGACAGGTCTGCCAGGAACTTGCCCTCGATTCCCAGCTTTCTTCCATGGCGGGCAGCCCGGCGCAGCAGACGGCGCAGCACGTAGCCCCGGCCTTCATTGGAGGGCATGATGCCGTCGGAAATCATAAAGGTACAAGATTTAATATGGTCCGTCACAATCCGGAGGGAAACATCCGTCTCATGATCCTTCTGATACTCCTTGCCCGCCAGCTGGCAGACACGGTCTAAAAGAGCCTTATTGGTGTCAACGGTAAAGAGGGAGTCTACTCCCTGAACCACTACCGCAAGGCGCTCTAAGCCCATACCGGTATCGATGTTCTTCTGCTTTAATTCGCTGTAATTGCCGTGACCATCGTTGTCAAACTGGGAGAATACGTTATTCCACACCTCGATATAGCGGTCGCAGTCGCAGCCCACGGTACATCCGGGCTTTCCGCAGCCGAACTTCTCTCCGCGGTCATAATAAATCTCCGAGCAGGGACCGCAGGGGCCGGATCCATGCTCCCAGAAGTTGTCCTCCTTGCCAAAGCGGAAAATCCGCTCCGCAGGAATGCCGACTTCTTTGTTCCAGATATCGAAAGCCTCATCATCGTCCAGATAGACAGACGGATACAGGCGGTCAGGATCCAGCCCCACCACCTCAGTCAAAAACTCCCAGGACCAGTGAATGGCCTCGGTCTTAAAATAATCTCCGAAAGAAAAGTTGCCCAGCATCTCAAAGAAGGTGCCGTGGCGGGCGGTCTTGCCGATATTCTCAATATCGCCGGTGCGAATGCACTTCTGGCAGGTAGCCACTCTGCGTCTGGGCGGAATCTCCTGTCCCGTAAAGTAGGGCTTTAAAGGAGCCATTCCGGAGTTAATCAGCAACAGGCTGTTATCATTATGCGGAACCAGTGAAAAGCTCTTCATCACCAGATGTCCCTTGCTCTCAAAAAAGTCCAGGAACATCCGGCGCAGCTCGTTCACGCCGCGGTATTGTGGTTCTTTCACTTTTTTCATCCTCCATACTTCCAGTAACCGTTCCGAACAATTACAATTTTCATAGTGGATTGTAACATACGGCAATTTATTAATCAAGCGGTAGTTTACGAATAAACAAAAAGAAGCAGAAGCTTCAGCCCTCCCGGCCTGCTTCTGCTTCTTTCTGATTTATTTCCTCGTTATGCAGGTTTTCATAACGCCCCGCCAGCTCATACGCCCGTAACCTGGTGAGTTCCACCTGGACGTTGGTATACTCGATGCCCTTGGGGGAGGATGAATTTCCATCGCCTCCGGCCGCCTTTATATCCCGTTCCTTCAGCCACTTCTGCTGCTCCTCCGCCAGGCCGGCCGCCTGGTCTTTTGGCAGCTCAGCAAGGAGGCCATTGTAGATATTGTTCATCTCGCTTTCCCACAGTTTCAGTTCCGAGGCAACGGATGTCTGGGCCGAGTAGACATTGGCCCCCGCTCCTTCCTCCTCCAGCTGGCTAATCTGCCGGTCCAGCTCCTCAAGCCTCCTCCGGTAATCCGCTGCGGAGGACTCTGCCGCGCCCTCCTGCCATCCGGCGGTTCCCTCCAGAGGCGATGCCGGAGAACGCGGCCTTTCCTCTTCCAAAGAAGCGGAATCCGCTGTCGCCGCATCCAGGAGAGCTTCCCTGGCCGCTCCCGTCTCCTCCTGGGAGGGAGGCGCTTCCTCCTCGGCCGCAGCAATCCGTGCCATGGCGATTCCTGCCGATGTTTCCTGGGCCGCAGAGGTTTCCTCAAGGGCCGCCCCCATCTCTCTGCTGCCAAATGAATTTGTATAGAAAGTAACTGACGCTCCTACAATCAGGATACAAACAATGACCAGCCAGATTTGACGATTCTTCATATATCCCTTCCTTAATTCCAGTTTCCACCTGTTCATACCTTATCACAAATAGAGCGGAAAAGGAATATGCGGCATAAAGGAGTAATATTTTGTAAGAGATATGTAAGAAACATATAACCATTCCCTACCTTCACAGTTACGAGCAAACATCCTCTACAGAGTCAGCCCCTTGTCAATGAGCCGGTTTTCTCCATCGGCTGCACCGGTGGCCAGCTGGTCGCAGCGCTCATTTTCCGGATGGCCTGCGTGGCCCTTAACCCAGATAAAGGAAACCTCGTGAGGCTTCTTTGCCTCCAGAAGCCTCTTCCACAAATCAATGTTTTTCACCGGACCGCTTTTTCCCCGGTTCCAGCCCTTGGCCACCCAGCTGTCAATCCAATGCTGATTAAAAGCATCCGTCAAATACTTGGAGTCCGAATAGAGCTCTACCTGGCAGGGGCGGTTTAATGCCTCCAGACCTGCAATGGCCGCCATCAGTTCCATCCGATTATTGGTGGTTCTCTCATATCCGCAGGATAACTCCTTCTCATGAAGGCTTCCCTGTCGGTCCACATACTGGAGAACCACCCCATATCCCCCGGGGCCGTCCGGATTCCCTCTGGCCGCTCCGTCCGTATAAATTCGCACAATTCCCATCGGTATTTCTTCCTCCTACCGGTCCCATTTCTCGCAAAGGGCCTGAATTTCTTCTGTAAACCGGAGCAAATCCTTATTAGCTCCTTCCTGATTTTTGTGTATCACATCCATCAGCTGCTGACCAGCCTCCACCAGTTTGGTATAAATACCGGTAGCCTTTCTGCGGGCAGCTGTCTGACGGTCAATGGGCACAGCCTCTGTCAGCTTGATCCAGCAGCCTTTCAGTAAATCAAACTGGGAACCGGAATAGGGAGCTCTGGCTTCATAGCCCAGCTGATCCGTCAGCACAGAGGTGAAGGCCGTACAGTTTTCTTCATCCCCGTGGACAGTAAAAACATATGAAGGTTTTTCTTTGAAAGCCAAAAGCCATGTCAGAAGGCCGTCCCTGTCCGCATGACCGCTGATTCCCTCCAGCTGAACAATCCTGGCCTGAACGTTGATTTCCTCCCCAAAGATCTTTACCTCCTCAGCTCCGTCCACCAGCAGTCGTCCTAATGTTCCATCTGCCTGGTAACCGGCGAAAACCACGCAGCACTCCCTGCGCCAGAGGTTGTGCTTCAGATGGTGGCGGATCCGGCCCGCATCGCACATGCCGGAGGCAGAGATAATCACTTTGGGGGTAGGGTCAAAGTTAATATTTTTGGATTCCTCGCTGGTTACGGACAGCTTCAGCCCCGGGAAGTCGATGGGGTTGATCCCCTTCTCCACCAACGCTTTCGTCTCCTCATCGTAGCATTCCCGCATGTTCATCTTAAACACATGAGTTGCTTCCACTGCCAGAGGGCTGTCTACGTAAACGTCAAAATTCGGATGCCCCGTCACCATCTCTTCCTCTTTGATGCGCCGGATCATATACAAAAGCTCTTGAGTCCGTCCTACGGCAAAGGCTGGAATTACCACATTTCCCCCTCTGTCCAACGTTTCCTGAATAATAGCGGCCAGCTGGGGGATATGGTCTACCCCCTGCTTATGGCGGCGGTTTCCATAGGTAGATTCCATCACCACGTAGTCTGCCTGATCGATATACTGAGGATTACGGATTAAGGGTTTATTTTTATTTCCAATATCACCGGAAAATACAATCTTGCGGGAATCTTCTCCTTCTGTGGCCCAGATCTCAATGGAAGCCGAACCCAGCAAATGTCCCACATCTGTAAAGCGCAGCGTGATATTCTCATTTACTTTAAATATCTGACCGTATGCCACGCCTTCGAAGAGTTCCAGCACTCCCTCGGCATCCTCCGTAGTATAAAGAGGCTCTACCTGAATCTTTCCGGCTCTCTTTGCCTTCCGGTTTTTCCACTCTGCTTCCATCTCCTGAATATGGGCGCTGTCAATCAACATGATTCCGCATAAATCTGCCGTGGCATATGTGGTGATAATTCTGCCGCGGAATCCTTGGGCGTAAATCCATGGCAGCATACCAGCATGGTCAATGTGAGCATGGGTCAGCAGCACATAATCGATCTCTTCATACCCTACGGGCAGCTCCGCGTTTTGGTAAGGATTGTTCCCCTGTTCCATTCCGCAGTCAACCAGGATTTTCGTTTTCCCTACTTCCAGATAATGACAGCTTCCCGTCACTTCATGGTCCGCCCCGATAAAGGTCAGCTTCATATCGTTCTCCCCTCTTTCTTCCGTGAATCGGCCCAACAGCCGAAATTTTCCGCTCATCAGCAACAGTTCAGGAGGGCTTATGCCCCGGGCACACTGTCCTGAACTGTAACGTCAATTATAGGTTTAGTCTACCACATTTTCAGAAAAAAATGCAAACTTTTTCGTAAATCAGGACATTTTCTTGGTGCTTTCAGGCTGTTAAATAATAATGCAAATCATTCCCCCATTGCTGTCGTTGATAATCTTCTGCAAAGTATCCTGAAGCTTCATCTGGCAGTCCTCCGTCATCTGGGAAATCTTTGCCTGAATGCCGTCCTCCACAATCTGCTCGATGGACTTTCCGAAAATGTTGGTGTTCCAGACTCCGTCCTCATTGTCCCTGGCATTCTCTTTAATATAGGCAATCAAATCCATAGCCTGCTGTTCGCTTCCCACAATAGGGGCGATCTCCGTTTCAATGTGGGCTTTAATCATATTGATGGAAGGGGCCTCCGCCTTCATCTTCACGCCGTATTTGTTGCCGTGCTTAATCACCTGAGGCTCATCCAGAACAATCTCTGACCGTTCCGGCATTACCACTCCATACCCCTTCATTCGCACCTGACTCAGAGCGTTCTTTACCTGTTCATATTCCTTCTGCATGGCAGCTAGAGTTCCCAGAGTGCGCAGCAGCTGATACTCTCCTTCAATAGGTATTCCTGTCAAGTCGCTGAGAATCTGATAGTAATAGCCGTCGTCCATCTCCACCTGAATGGATACCCTGCCATCGGACATGCGCATCTGCCGGATATTCATACTGCGGATTCCATCGGCCTTCTGCTCCTCAAGCTTGGCAGCCACATCCTTCATATGATTTACTTCCTTCAGCAGATTTTTTGCTCCCTGAATCACCTGGGCCTTCAGCCAATGGGTGGCCGGCAGGATTTCCAGCCATTTAGGAATATGAAAATCCAGCTGTGTAACAGGAAATTCCTTCAAAACCTTTTCAAGAATATGGTAAATGTCATCCTTTTTCAGCTGCTCGCAGTTAACCGGAAGTACCGATACTCCATAATTTGACGACATTTCCTTTGCCAGACGGGCCGTCTCATCAGAGTAGGGTCTTGCAGAATTCAAAAGAACTACAAAGGGCTTTCCCAAATTCTTCAGTTCCTCAATCGTACGGTTTTCCGCCCCTATGTATCCCTGCCGCTTGATCTCTCCGAAGGAGCCGTCGGCAGTAACTACAATACCAATGGTGGAATGGACCCCGATTACCTTCCGGGTTCCGATCTCCGCGGCCTGAGTAAAAGGTATTTCCTGGTCAAACCAGGGCGTCTTTACCAGGCGTTCCTCCCCATTCTCAATATGTCCCGCCGCTCCCTCGGCCATAAAGCCTACGCAGTCAATCAGGCGGACTTTTGCTTCGATTCCATCGGTCAGAGTAATCCGGGCCGCTTCCTTCGGTATGAACTTGGGTTCCGTGGTCATTATGGTCTTTCCTGCCGCGCTTTGGGGCAGTTCATCCCGGCTTAAAGAGCGCATATGTTCGTCCTCCATAGCAGGCAACACCAAAAGCTCCATAAAGCGTTTGATAAACGTGGATTTTCCTGTCCGCACCGGTCCCACCACTCCGATATAAATTTCCCCTCCCGTCCTGGCCTGGATGTCTTTGTATACATTAAAATTGTCCATAAAGATTCCCCCTTGCTATACTGCTAAAGTATATGCAGGGGGGAGGGCTGGTATGCTATCTTGTGTTGGCCTCGATACCCTGTTTTAAAATTTCCAGGGAACGCTTCATCCGTTCTTCCAGGTTGAAGGTGCAGAAGGACATCTTCTTTACTCTGGGCTCATCCTGATTGTCCAGGATCTCCGCAATCTTCACCTTGGCAGCTAAGGGATTACAGGAAATATCATCGATGTACTCAAAGTAAGTCATATCGGGGCGTTTGGTCAGCTGCCCCACCGCTTCCACCACGTTGCGGGGAAACCCGGCATTCTGCAGATCTTTCAGCGAAAGATCACCGTCCTCCACCACATCGTGGAGAATCGCAACCGTCTTCTCTTCCTCCGTATCCATCTGCTCCATCACGCGTCTGGCATGTTCGAAATAAGAACCTTCGTCAGGCCCCTTCATCCCCGCCAACGCCGTCTCCGCAATCTGAATGGCTTGATCTAACATTGCGCATCCCCCTTTTCCAGCCGGCTTGATTTGTTTTAAAAAAACAGCCCTGTTGATAGTCTTATTATACCAACAGGGCCAGGAAAAATCCATATCTTTCCAGCATCTTTTTTCAAATATCCGCATTTCTCGTAACCGTTCAGGATAATTCTTATTCGCTGAGATAAGCCTTTTTTACCTGATCGTTATTCATCAGCTCCTTGGCGTCTCCGCTCAGCGCGATGGTTCCGGTTTCCAGAACATACGCCCGGTCGGCAATAGACAGAGCCTTCTTCGCATTCTGTTCCACCAGAAGCACAGTAGTTCCGTCACTGTTGATGCTCTGAATGATATCGAAGATCTCGTTCACATAGATGGGGGACAATCCCATGGAAGGTTCGTCCATTACAATCATCTTTGGATGGCTCATCAGCGCCCGCCCCATAGCAAGCATCTGCTGCTCGCCTCCGGAGAGAGTCCCGGCCATCTGGTTTTTTCTTTCCTCCAGACGTGGGAAACGTTTATAAATCATCTTCAGCGTTTCGTCAATCTCCGCCTTATCCTTTCTGGTAAAAGCTCCCATCTTCAAATTCTGAAGCACCGTAAGCGTAGCAAAGATCCGCCGTCCTTCCGGCACATGGGCCAGCCCCATTCCTACCAGTTTATATCCGGGAGTTTTGGTCACATCCATCCCGTTGTAAACAATAGAACCTGTCTTTGCCTTCAACAGTCCGGTAATGGTGTGAAGAGTGGTGGTCTTGCCCGCGCCGTTGGCGCCAATCAAAGCGATGATCTCCCCCTGATTCACCTCAAAGGAGATTCCCTTTAACGCCTGGATCACTCCGTAATAAACCTCCAGGTTTTTCACTTCCAGCATTGCCATTTTCCTGTCTCCTCCTTACTCCCCAAGATATGCCTTAACTACTTCCGGGTCATTGAGCACATCGGATGTGGGACCCTGGCGCAGCACCTGACCAAAGTTCAGTACCGTCAGTTCCTCACAGATCCCGCTGACCAGCTTCATATCATGCTCAATCAGCAGAATGGTCATGCCGAAATGATCCCGAACAAAGCGGATGGTTTCCATCAGCTCCTGGGTTTCATTGGGATTCATGCCCGCCGCCGGCTCATCCAGCAAAAGCAGCTTCGGCTCCGTAGCCAGGGCTCTGGCAATTTCCAGCTTTCTCTGCTGACCATAAGGAAGGTTAGAGGCCTTCACCTCGGAAACCTCCTCCAGGTCAAAAACCTTTAAAAGTTCCATGGTTTTCTCATCCATAGCCTTCTCCGTCTTCTGATAAGAAGGAAGACGCAGAATGCCGGCAATGGTAGAATAGCGATAATGGTTGTGAAGTCCGGCCTTTACATTGTCCCGTACGGACATATCCTTAAACAGGCGGATATTCTGGAAGGTTCTGGCAATGCCTGCCTTATTAATCTCCACCGTATGTTTTCCTGTAATATTGGTTCCGTCCAGAACGATGCTTCCGGCGCCCGGTTTGTAAACCCCCGTTAAAAGGTTAAAAACCGTAGTTTTTCCCGCTCCGTTGGGGCCGATGAGACCATAAAGCTCACCCTTTTTAATCTGAATATTAAAATCGTCTACCGCCTTCAGGCCTCCGAAGGAAATGCTTAAATGGGTAACATCCAGCAGGTTCATCATCAGGCCACCTCCTTATGTTTATGGCCGCGGAAACGCTCCACCAGCCGTTCTCTGAACGCGATGGCGCTGGGCGCGGAGGTAAAGAGCATCATGGCAATCAGCACAATCGCATAGATCAGCATACGGTAATTGCTGAATCCCCGCAGAAGCTCCGGCAGAGCTGTCAGTACAACCGCCGCGAGCATGGAACCCCGGATATTTCCGATTCCGCCCAAAACTACATAAACCAGAATCAAAATGGACATATTGTAGTCAAAGGTCCCTCCCGCCAGGCTGGCGTAATTGTGCGCATAAAGCACGCCGCCCACGCCTGCCAAAGAGGCGGAAATCGTAAAAGCCATCAGCTTGTATTTCGTAATATTGATTCCCACGGATTCCGCCGCAATCCGGTTATCCCGGATCGCCATAATCGCCCGTCCTGTTCTGGAATGAATCAAATTCAGCACAATAAACAGGGTAATCAGCACCAACACAATGCCGATATTGAAATTAGAAGCCCTGGGTGTTCTGGCAATACCCTTGGCGCCTTCGATAATTACCTGTCCCTCATCCAGAAGATTCAAGGCTTTTTTGGACATGGCAACATGGATGCCATTGGCATCTGCTCCCACATAGAGCACATTCAGCACATTTTTAATAATCTCTCCAAAAGCCAGGGTAACGATGGCCAAATAGTCTCCCCGCAGCCTCAATACCGGGATTCCAATCAGGATCCCAAAGAAAGCCGCAACAGCAGCGCCGATTAAAATAGCGATTACCAAACGCAGCGTATCGCTGGCAATGCTTTCCGCCATCAATTTGGAAAAAAACGCTCCGGAGAAAGCGCCTACGCACATAAAACCCGCATGTCCCAGACTAAGTTCTCCGGAAATTCCTACCGTAAGGTTCAGGGAAACCGCCAAAATCACATAGACGCACAAAGGAACCAACAGTCCCTTCAGCTGGTTGCTGAGACTGCCGGAAGCCGTCAGTACCTGAATCACAATCCAGAAAGCAATGACCAGACCGTAGGTTATGGAGTTGTCGATTAAGTGCTTTTTCTTTGTCTGCTTCATGTTCTCCACCTACACTTTCTCACTGATTTTCCGCCCGAACAATCCTGTCGGCCGGATGAGAAGTACCAAAATCAGCACCAGGAATACAATGGCGTTGGAAAGCTGGTCAGAAATATACTGCTTTGCCAGCTGTTCGATCACTCCCAGGGCAATTCCGCCAATAAAGGCGCCCGGAATAGAGCCGATTCCTCCGAACACAGCCGCCACAAAAGCCTTAATTCCAGGCATAGAGCCAATATACGGATCCAGGTTGTCATAGGCGGAACAGTAAAGAACGCCTGCCACTGCTGCCAGGGCGGAACCGATCGCAAAGGTAAGGGCAATGGTTGAATTCACATTAATTCCCATCAAAGTAGCCGCCTCCCGGTCCTCCGACACCGCCAGCATAGCCTGTCCCATCTTCGTCTTATTGATAAAAGAGGTCAGCGCCACAATGATAATCAGGCAAATAATCACTGTCACAATAGTCACCGCGGAAATGGACAGCTGACCGTCCGCCAGCCGTAAGGGCGGCAGCTTAATAACAGAAGTGAATTTTTTGGGAGTCGGTCCAAAAATCAGCAGAACCACGTTCTGAAGCAGATAGCTGACACCGATGGCGGTAATCAGCACAGCAAGAGACGAGGCGTCGCGCAGCGGTTTATACGCAATCCGCTCAACGGCTACGCCTAAAATCGTGCAGACAACGATTGCTGTCAAAACCCCCAGTACAGTGGGCATACCCATGGTATTCATCACCGTAAACGCGGTAAATGCTCCTACCATGATGATATCTCCATGGGCGAAATTCAGCATCTTGGCAATTCCATATACCATGGTATAGCCAAGGGCAATAATGGCATAAACGCTGCCAAGGCTAAGGCCGCTGAATAAGCAGGATAAAAAACTCATAAACGCAACACCTCTTAAACTATTTTCTTCCAGACAAAACAGCAATAGAGGGTTGCCAGCGTGACAACCCTCCTATGGGTCTGATGTGCAATTAGTTCTGCATCTCGTAAACGCCGTCTACAATCATAACAGCCTTGGGCTCCTTGTGAGGCTCTCCGTCCTCAGTCCAGGTCATGCCCTCGCCGGTCAAACCATCAATGGTGATCTCTGTCATAGCAACCTTCATTGCCTCGCAGATATCGGAAACTTCCATATCCGGGGTTACACCCGCCTGCTCTGCGGCAGCCTTGATGGCATATACGGCATCATAGGCGTCAGCAGCGAACTGAATGGGCTCCATGCCATAAGCTTCCTCATAGGCAGCTACGAAATCCTGGCTTCCTTCCTCGTCAGCAGAGAAAGGAGTTAAGAGCATCAGTCCTTCCGCAAGAGAAGTGTCAAAGTTTTCCACAGTCAGGATTCCATCCATACCGTCGCAGCCGAAGAACTGGGGAGCAAATCCCATATCACTGGCCTGCTTTAAAATGGTAGAAGCCTCGGAGTAGTAAATCGGCAGGAATACCAGCTCAGCGCCTGCATCCCGGCACTCGGTCAGCTGTACGGTAAAATCCGTATTGGTATCTGCAGTAAATGCTCCGGCAGCTACAATCTCAAGGCCCTGGTTGGCAGCCTCTTCTTCAAAGGACTCATAGATTCCGGTGGAATACTCAGTAGAGCTGTCATAAATCACGCCGATCTTGGTAGCCAGTCCATGCTCTCCGATGTACTGAGCGGAAGCACGTCCCTGATCGGGATCCGAGAAGCATACGCGGAAAGCGTTTGGCTCAGAGATACTCTCTACGGCAGAACCGGAAGGAGTGATCTGGAACATATTGTCAATGGCAGTCTCAGCTACCACCGCAATACAGGGATTGGAGGTGGTAGTTCCTACCAGCATCTGCATACCCCAGTCCTTCAGGGTGTTGTAGGCGCTGACAGCCTTCTCCGTATCATTCTCATCGTCCTGGAAATTGTACTCAACCTGATAGCCGTTGATTCCGCCGGCCTCATTGATCTCCTTAATGGCCAGATCCGCTCCGTTCTGTACAGCGATTCCATAAGCAGCAGCAGCTCCTGTGCTGGGGCCGATTGCGCCAATCTTAAAGGTAGCGCCGTCAGCAGCAGCCTCGCCTTCCTCAGCTGCTTCCGTATCTCCAGCCGCCTCCGCAGCGGTATCCCCGCTGTCAGCCGCGCTCTCAGAGCTGCTGGAGCCGGAGCCGCCACAGGCAGTTAAAGAGAACGCCATCACTGCCGCAAGTCCAAGACTCAAATATCTCTTTTTCATAATTGTCATCCTCCTCTTTTTTACGCTTTAACTAACTAAAAGCTTTCTATATTATAGAAATTCTCCCCTGGATTGTCAACCTTTTTTGCCTTATTTCGTCAAAGCGTCCCATAACGTTTAGTCATGTTATTTATAACTTCGCCGGGAACTGTTCAGGGCAACGGGAACGCGGGGGCTAAAGCAGACATTGAGCTTGCTTATAAGCCTCATCCTTCTTCCCACTCCATCGAAGGATTCTCCGTACATTTATCCCGAAGCATAAGGCCAGTTACCGCTTCCCCCGCAGGCAGTCCATCGAACAGGACCTCGTTTACCTGTTCTACAATCGGCATGGAAACACCATATTTCTCCGCCAGAGCCCGGGCTGCCTTTGCACTGTAAACCCCCTCTACTACCATGTGGACCTCTTTCATGGCTTCCTCCATGGAAAGCCCCTGGCCGATCAGGATTCCTGCTCTGCGGTTACGGCTGTGCATGCTGGCGCAGGTAACAATCAGATCCCCGATTCCCGTTAATCCGGCAAAGGTTTCCGCCTTTCCGCCCATGGCCATTCCCAGGCGGGAGATTTCCGCAATCCCCCTGGTAATCAGCGCGGCCTTTGTATTATCTCCAAATCCAAGCCCATCGGCAATTCCCGCTGCCAAAGCAATTACATTTTTCAGGGCGCCGCCCAGTTCAATGCCCAAAAGGTCCGGATTGGTATACACCCGAAACACGCTGGACATGAATACGCTTTGAACCAGTTCAGCTACATGACGTTTGTGAGCTCCGGCTACGCAGGTAGTGGGAAGTCCCAGGCTTACCTCCTCCGCATGGCTCGGCCCTGAAAGAGCCGCGACCTGACAGCCGGGAAGCTCCTCCTCAATTACCTGGCTCAACGTCATCAGGCTTCCTTCTTCGATGCCCTTAGCCACATTGACGATCACCTGCCCGGGTTTTAAAAATTCCTTCATTCTCCCCGCAGTCTGACGAACGAAGACGCTGGGAACCGACAGTACAAGAATATCCTTCTCTTCCATCGCCTTCTTCAGATCCCCTGTTACATGGATTGACTCAGGAATCCGAACTTTAGGAAGGTTGGGATGAACTCTGGTCCGGCTTAAAGCCGTAACCTCATTTTCCAAAGCGGACCAAAGGTCCACCTGGTGCCCGTTTCCCGCAAGCAGAATCGAAAGAGCCGTTCCCCAGGTTCCGGAACCAATTACACCGATTGAAGCCATATCAACCACACTCCTTTTCTACTTATTTTTTCCGCCCCAAAGCTTGTTCTCCGTTCCATGAAGAAGGCGGGAAATATTAGAGCGGTGGCGCCAGAAGGCCATGGCGCAGATGATACCCGCCAGTACGTCGTATTCCAAAATACATTCCGGCGGGATTCCGTAGCTTTTGGCCATGCAGACATTCCATATAAAGAAAATCAGGGAAATTACCAGAGAACCCAGGGAAACGTAGCGGCTGACGGCCACTATCGCCACAAAAACGAACAGGCACAAAAAACCCAGCCTCAAGTCGAGAGCGGCCAGAAGTCCGGCTGTGGCGGCAATCCCTTTTCCTCCCTTAAATTTCAGATAGCAGGGGAAGTTGTGTCCCAGGATTACCCCAAGTCCCGTATTCAGCATATACAGGTAACCGGAAGTCATGTGTTCCCGGAAAATATACCGGACAGTCAGACAGGGAATCAGCGTCTTTAAAAAATCTCCCGCGAACACCACCAGTCCTGCCTTCTTTCCCAGCACCCTGAGGGCGTTGGTCGTACCGGAGTTTCCGCTTCCGTACTGACGGATATCGATTCCGTTCATTCTTCCGTACAGATACCCGGTCTGAAACAGTCCGAACACATAACCCACAGCCAGACAAATCAATCGCTCCATTATTATTTCCTCCAGTTTCCTCTCCTACTGTCCCATATCCTTCTCCGAGCGCTCCCGGATGATAAACTTCAGGGGCGTTCCCTTGAAGCCAAAAGCGCTGCGAATCTGGTTTTCCAGATACCAGATCGGAAGAGCGTCGTGTAGGGAAAGAGTGTAGATCTCGGTGGTCGCCGTATCATTAA
>ENA-OWOC01000231-OWOC01000231.1-gut-metagenome-genome-assembly--contig:-NODE-231-length-20280-cov-17.478691_pt1 | contig 20280 bp, 17 predicted proteins | sample MGYA00248245_ERZ651791 | MGnify/ENA primary metagenome ERZ651791 (study PRJEB26908, sample SAMEA4031703) | gut metagenome | biome: gut; feature: normal infant; material: stool | place: China | collected...
AATCGTACCCGGCACGGTCCATGTCCCTTTCCATCAAGGCCGAAATCCGAAAATGCGCAAGAATCCGGACGTTATCCGCACATCGCCGTCGGCGGTTTGTAGTCACCCCAAAGAATCAACAAGTCCGAAGCCGTCATGATTATCGTTGGCATAATCATAACGGCTTCGGACTTGGGGTTGGATTCGTTGCGTAATCGCGCAATCGGCTGTTACTTGGCCAGCAGCGGTGCGACCCGCTCCTCGTAAGCGGTGAGGGCGGTGTCGATCACGTTGTGCATGTCGTAGTACTTGTAAGTGCCGAGGCGGCCGCCGAACACGGTGTTCGGCTCGGCCTTGGCCTTGGCCTCGTACTGGGCGTACAGCGCCTTGTCCGCGTCGGTGTTGACCGGGTAGTACGGCTCGTCGCCGCGCTCGGCGAAACGGCTGTACTCCTCCCACACCACGGTCTTGTCCGGGTTCTGGGCATCGCGGCGCTCCGGGTTGAAGTTCTTGAACTCGATCGCGCGCGTGTACGGCACGTCAGCGTCGGAGAAGTTCATCACCGGGCAACCGAAGTGGTCGCCCTCATCGTAACGGACCTCCTTGAAGTCCACCGTGCGCCACTTCAGGTCGCCAAGCTCGTAACCGAAGTAACGGTCCACCGGACCCGTGTACACCACCGGCACGCCCGAGGCCTTCAGCGCCTCCTTGTTGTACGGCTGGGACTCGTCGAAGAAGTCCACGCCCAGCTCCACGGTGATGCGCGGGTCGTCGATCATGCGCTCCATCCACTTGGTGTAGCCGTCCGAGGGCAGGCCCTCCCACGTGTCCTTGAAGTAGCGATTGTCGTAGTTGAAGCGCACGGGCAAGCGTTTGATGATGGCCGCCGGCAGCTCGGCAGGGTCGGTCTGCCACTGCTTGCCGGTGTAGTTCTTGATGAACGCCTCATACAGCGGGCGACCGATCAGCTGGATGCCCTTGTCGTTCAGGTTGGCCGGATCGGTGCCGGCCAGCTCGCCCGCCTGCCCGGCGATAAGCTTCTGCGCCTCGGCCGGCGTGTAATGCGCATGGAAGAACTGGTTGATGGTGCCCAGGTTGATCGGCAGCGGATAGACCTCGCCGTCATGCGTGGCATACACGCGGTGCACATAGTTCGTGAAGCTCGTGAAACGATTGACGTAGTCCCACACACGCTTATTGGACGTGTGGAACAGGTGCGCGCCATACTTGTGGATCTCCGCGCCGGTCTCCTCATCGAAGTACGAGTATGCGTTGCCGCCGATGTGGTCGCGCACGTCGATGATATACACACGGGCGCCCGCATGCTCCACCGCCTGCTGCGCCACCGTCAGACCAAACAGGCCCGCGCCGACAATGACTAGGTCTGGGTATTGAGTAGTTTCCGGCATGCGCGCATTCCCTCTCATAAAGTCAATATATCAATTATTATGTTCGATTTCCGAGAAAATATCTTACTCACCCAATTGCAAATCGGCAATCTTCCTAGACTGACCAGAAAACTGGACACAATCCAAGACCAGACGACAGACTCAAGGCAATGCATGGCATGTTCTTACATTTCTGTGTCTTTGCCCGGACCCATTCGCCGCCACAAAGACAGAGCACAGAACAACGCAACCACCAATACAAGCCCCCGCACTCAGGCAAGTCTCAGGTTACGATTGGTAGATATGAGCAATTCCGAACAGGCCCTCGACTCAACCAACGAAGCAGTCAACAAAGCATCCAAAGAAGCACCCAACCCACCATTCGCGCCGCAACACATTCTGGTTACCGGTGGCGCAGGGTTCATCGGCGCGAACTTCGTGCACTGGGTGGCGCGCAACCATCCGCAGGTCCACATGACTGTTCTGGATGCGCTCACGTATGCCGGCAAACGCGAGAATCTCGATGGTGTGCCGGCCTCGAACCTGACCTTTGTGCATGGCAATATTTGCGATGCCGAGCTTGTGGAATCCCTGTTTTCTGGGCTGAACCAACGCTCAGCAGCCGCAGTACCCCCGATTGATGCCATTGTGCACTTCGCCGCCGAAACGCATAACGATAATTCGATTCTCGACGCCTCCCCATTCCTCAATACGAACGTGACCGGCACGTACGTGTTGCTCGAGGCCGCCCGCCGCCACGATATTCGATTCCACCACATCAGCACCGACGAAGTGTATGGCGATTTGGCTCTGGACGAACCGCGCAAATTCACCGAGCTCAGCCCTTACAAACCATCCAGCCCGTATTCGGCGTCCAAGGCCGCCAGCGACCACTTGGTGCGCGCCTGGCACCGCACGCACGGACTCAAAACCACCATCAGCAATTGCAGCAATAACTACGGCCCCTATCAGCACGTGGAGAAGTTCATTCCCCGCCAGATCACGAACATTCTTGCCGGCATTCGCCCGAAACTCTACGGGCAAGGTCTGGCTGTGCGCGACTGGATCAGCGTGGAAGATCACTGCAGTGCCATCTGGACGATTCTCACCCGAGGCCGCATCGGGGAAACCTACCTCGTGGGAGCCAATGGCGAATACAACAACATTGATGTGCTGCGCATGATTTTGAAGCTCATGGGCCGCGACGCCAACGACTTCGACCATGTGAACGACCGCCCCGGTGGCGATAAGCGCTATGCCATCGACGCCACCAAACTTCAGACCGAGCTCGGCTGGGTGCCAAAGTACACCGATTTCGAGGAAGGTCTGGCCGCGACCATCGACTGGTACCGCGCGCACGAAAACTGGTGGATGCCTGATAAAGCTGGGACTGAGGAAAAGTACCGGAAGCAAGGGCACTGATAGGCCATTGACAGGCCGCCGATAGGTCACTGACAGCGCAATCAATGAATACCGATTGCGAGATTTGGTGGCGAAAATATATCTTATGTTGTACAATAATCATATATTTCAATTATAAATTGATTATTGTGACTTTTAAAGAACGGTAATGCGATGATTCGTTTACAAAGACTTGTTCTAGACAACATGAGGAACATATCGCACGGCGTCTTGGATTTTGACGATCTGCCCGCTGGCGGCAGCGTAACGGGTATCTATGGACAGAATGGATCAGGCAAGACCACCGTTATCGATGCCATCGGGATACTGCGCGCGCTGCTATCCGGGAATATGCTGCCGGACACCGCCGGCGATGCCATTAGCGTCAGCACCGGTCTTGCAACCTTGACGGCGACGCTCCTCATCGGAGGAAAACAGAAGCCCAGCTACCTTGAATACAAGGTGTCCCTGCGTAAAGTGAACCCGGATTCGACGCGAGCGCGCGTCGTTTCCGAGTCGGTTCGCATCGGCGACGATCTCTCACGCCTAGGCAGGGAGGCGTTGGGGCATCGGATGGAGGATTCTGAGACCGATGGTTTCGTGTCAACTCCGGTATATGTGTGGCGCTCCATCGAGGCGGTCACCTCGGTGAAAACCGTGGTCTCACGCACCGCTGATCGTGCGTACATGGAGGGGCGCTCATTCCTGTTCTCGCGGTGTGCCACGCTTGAAGACCGACCCGATGCCGAGTTCCTCATCGACTGGGCGGTCTCCCGCGTACGGGAAGCGAATGGTGTGTCCGCCAGATCACTGACATACATCAACGAACGTTTCGATGAGTTCGTACGCCTACGCAAGGCCTTATGCGATTACGCGACCAATGATGTCTTCGTATCCACTACCCGTCGTGGCTCCTATGCCGCATATGCGTTCATCCCCATCATGGAGGAGGATTCCGCAGGTCGCAACACAGAGTTTCTGTTCGACCTGTTGCAACCGAACCCGCTGACCCCGGGCCAGGCGAAACGACTTGGACAGACCGTGGAGTCCTTCGACCGCATCCTGCCCACCCTCGTGCCTGGTCTGCATGTCCTGCTGAAGATCGGAACCGCGCCTTCCGGCAAAGATGGCGAGGATCGGGTCACCGCGGAGCTGTTCTCGCGTCGTGGCGATATCACGGTCCCATTCCGCTGTGAGAGCGAAGGCATCATACGCATCACCGCGCTGCTTGGCTATCTCAAGCACGCGTATAACGACGAGAACGCGCTGGTTGCCGTGGATGAGTTCGACTCCGGCGTGTTCGAGTTGCTGCTCGGTGACATGCTGTACCAGTTGGCGGACGGGTGCGCAGGGCAGCTGGTGTTCACCGCCCATAACCTGCGTGCGTTGGAAGTGCTGCCGAATGGCTGCATTCGCACTACAGTGACCGATCCCAATAACCGGTTCGCGATCATCCCCCGCAAGTCCTCCACGAACAACCAGCGCCGACGGTACCTGACGGCCAGCGAGCTCGGATGGAGCGGCCCCGACATCTATGATTCGCCCATACCACGCATGTTCGGCAATAGTCTCTATGCCGCCGGCCATCCCGATGAGGACGATGACATCGACGACGATCTGGCAGCACTCAACGCCTCCGGAACGAAGGTGAACCGTGGCTAAACGCAAGATCGTCCTGCTGGTCGTAGAAGGAGCAAGCGACGCCAGCCTGCTCGTGCCGGCATTCTCGTCGTTAATCGAGAACCGCCTATTCCAAGGGCAGGAATTCCACTGCGACGTGTTGACTGCGCCAAACCACCGTGAGGAGTTCCGACGTCGTAACGGGTTCTATCCAGCGGACAATCCTGCCCAGACGGTGCGCGAACTCGTGGAGTACTACCTCAGAGACCACGACCGCGCCTGGGGCCAGCTCGGCCATGTCATCCAGATCTGCGACCTAGACGGGGCGTTCACATCTGACGACCGAGTGCGGGAAGACCCATTGGTGGATGGAACGCAATATTCAACGACCGACATCATCACGCCAAACCGCACTATCCTGATTGCGGATCGCACGACCAAGCGAAACGGCGTGGATGCCTTGCTGAAACTCGATGGGTTCAGGAAGAAGAACGGCCGCGCCACGCTCATGGTCCCGTACCGCCTGTTCTACGTCAGCCGCAACCTCGAACACGCATTTCGCGGTAGGATTGACAATCTAGACGCACAGCACAAGCAGAGCAGCGCCATCAAACTAGCAGACCGCTTTACCCGCAACCCGAACCTGTTCTCTACAACCCTTCAATCTCTTCGGCGAATACACGGCAATCCGACAACGTGGGAGGAATCTTGGCAATATGCCATGCAAGACCTCCACTCACTCGAACGCGGTAGCAACCTCGCATTCGTGGAGCCATACTTGGCAGGCGAACTGCGGTAAATCCATCAGAATAGTTTCAGAACCATAGCTGGTCCGAGCCCAGCTAGACACCAAAGTTGGAAAACGTAGCCCAGTGCACCTTATTCTGGTTATAAAACGTAAGAACAGGGCTCAAATTTGGTTGGAAAACGTAAATTATGGCGCTATTGCTGTTTTCGTGGGTGGGGTTTCTCCGTTGAGTTGTTGAGGGAGTAAGAGAAGAGCGCTTTCCGGGTAGGATGTTTTCGACCAAGATAAACAAACAACCGCAAAGCGCCTGATGAACAGCATATTCAACCAACTTCTCAACGTCCCCGGGTTCTAGGTAGAAGTGCAACGCCTGTCTATGGTTGGAAGTGTTCAAGTCCACAACCGAAGAGAAAGCGTTGCACTCGATATGAAAGCCTATTCCCACCTGTCGGCACAGGAACGCATCCGGATCGACGAGTTGAGGAACCGTGACGGGCTCGGGGTCCGCCAGATCGCCCTGAGGATCGGCCGCGGCAAGTCCACCGTCAGCCGCGAGCCGGGACGCGGCCCGTGGTTCGCGTCCGACGAGAACGGGTCCTACCGGCCCTACAGGCCGAAACGGCTGAAGGCTGTATTTCGTCAAATTGAGGTGGACGTGTTCGGCACTTAATCTGAACACCGTCGGCGGTTGGTTCCTTGTTTTGTTGTTTGTCTGGTTTATTTCATGAGGGAGTGTTTGTTCCGGTAGGATTCGCCATGGAAGCGGAGGATCCCGCCATGATGGACGATGCGGTCGATGACCGCGGCGGCCATGTCCCCGTCGCCGAACACGTCGCCCCATCTGCCGGACTCGAGGTTCGAGGCGGAGACGACGCCGCGGGTCTCGTAGCCGTCCGCGCCGGCCTGGAACAGAAGCCCGGCCCCGTCGATGTCGATGGGCAGATGGCCGGGCTCGTCGATGATGACCAGCCCGGCCCTGCCCATCGACTTGAGCTCGGCGTCCAATCTGTTGTCGTCCTTGGCCTTCCTCAAGCGCATGACCAGGCTGGAGGCGGCGAGGAACCTCACGGGTATCATGCGTTGGCATGCGAACATGCCGATCGCGATGGCCAGGTGGGTCTTGCCGCAGCCGACGTCGCCGTGGAGCACGAGGTCCTCGGCCCGGTCGACGAACTCCGGGCTTTCCAGCTGTTCGCGGCCCCGGTCGGCGGGGAACGAGGCCATGCTCCCGGTCGTATCCCTCCAGGGTCTTGCTCCGGGGAACCCGGCCTGTCCGGGCAGCCGCCGCCGTTTGGATCCGGCCCGGCTCGCGTTCTCGGCCGCCAGCAGGTTGGCCAGGAAGCCGAGCCGGCCGGGCGTGGCGTCCTCCAGGGCCTTCCCGGGCACGCCGTGCGTCAACGGCAGGTTGCGGGCGAGGCCCATGACCTGTTCCGGCGTGGCCTTGTCAGGAACGCGGCCGCCGCGCTGCCGCGGTTTTTGCTGGCTCATTCGGCCTCCTTCATGTATTTGTCGTAACGCTTCAGATCCTGCCCGCCTTCGGTTCCCGCACCCTCGAGGATGCGTTTGGCGCATGTGCCGATCGCCGCGCGGTCGACGGTCCGTCCCGCGTTGATGACGGTTTCCACCGCTTTGACCGTGGCGGCGAACCCGCAGTCGGCGGCAACGGCTCGGATGTCGTCGAGCAGATCGGAGCGCGTGCGTGCGTCCATGCGGTCGAGCAGGGCTCGCACGGTTTCGGGGAAATCGTTCCTGATCGGGCTTTCGCCCCATATGCGCGGCTTTCGCGCGATCATCGCGAGCAGGCTCGCCGGATCCACCTGGATCCTCGCCGAATGGCCCCAGATCCTCTCCGGCGTGGTGATCGTTTCGCCGTCGGGGCCCCGCGGTTCGATCTCGAAGACGCGCACCCCGGCCTGCAGGCGCATGGAACGCCATTTCGGTCCGGCCGGATACCGGTTCGCGTCGATCGTGACGGCGCCGGTCTTGTCGGCCTTCACGCTCCTCCAGTCGCACGGGTCGAACCGCACGCCAGGCAATGGAAGCATGTGGTCCTTCTCCGCCTCGAACAGTTCGATCACCGGAACATCATGCCGGCAGTGATCCGATCCGGCGACGCGTCCGCACTCGTCAAGCCACACGCGCGTCAGCGTTTGGAAGCTCTCGGCCGACGGCATCGGCACCATCAGGTTGCGCCTGACGAAGCCGACGGCGTTCTCCACACTGCCCTTCCCGTGGCCGGAATACGGGTTGCAGAACCGCGGCTCGAACCCGTAATGCGCGCAGAACAGGGAGAACAGCCTGGTCTGGGTGACCGTGCCGTCCGGCCTGCGATGGCCCACGCCGGCGGCGTTGTCGAACACCACCACCCTAGGCGCCATGCCCATGCGCTCGAAGATCCACAGCAAACCCTGGCACACGCACTCCGAGGTCTCGCCGGGAAGGGCGACCACCCAGCGCATGTTCGAATACGGGAACGACACCACCAGGAAATGCACCACGCGTTCGACTCCGGCGACCCGGCCCCGGCCTGGCCGAAATCGACCTGCATGCTGCCCGGCGCCCACTCCAACTCGGCGAAGCCGTCCGACTCCATGCGATGCTCCCGCCGCCAGCGCTTGACCCAGCGCCGCACCGACGAATACGAGCCCGTGAACCCGCACTCCGCCACGAGCCGCTCGTACACGCGCGTCGCGGTGTGGCGCTGCTTGACGGGCATGCGTAGATCCGCGGCCGGCCACCCGTCCACGACGGCCGAATACCCCGCGTCGACCAGCGACCTGCCCGCATGCCCCGAGCCAAGTGGCTTGGGAGAGTAATCCCCGTGGTTGGCGTACCTGGCCACGGTCGTGCGCGATACGCCGAGTTTCCGCGATATCTCCCTGTGGCTCAAGCCCTGGCGGTCGAGCTGCCTGATACGCCGTCGGACACACACCGGTGCCGTCATTTCCTTTCCTCCCGGGAACCATCAGTTTGGTTGACAGGCACTCGGGAATCCATCAAGGAACCGGACGATGCCGGTGTTCTCATTCCACCGGCGCCATCACCGCCGACACCGTCCAAATTGAACGCTCAGGGTGTTCAGGAACAAGTGCCGACAGTGAACACCTTTATTCGATCACACACACGTGTCGCCCTCCCCCACCCAAGAAGCATCCCTCATCGGCGCGGCATCGGTGTCGGGACAACAAAAAAACTCCTTCCTTGTGCAAGGAAGGAGCCAATGGGGGAAACGGCTATCTGCGTCTCAACATGGCGAAACTGTTGGACTCGACGATGAACGCCTTGCGGTCGTTCTTGGCCATGACGTCAAGGACGACACCCGTCACGAACAGCAGCAGCCCGGCGATGACAAGCATGACCGCTCCGATCAGCGTGGGGAATCGGGCCACCATGCCGGTGTTCCAGAAGTCCACCGTCACCGTGCCGCACAGCACGACGCCAAGGACGCCGAGGACGCAGCCGATGCCGCCGAAGAACGGGAGCGGCTTGTATTCGCGGATCATGCGGAAAATGGTGCCCATCACCTTGATACCGTCGCCCACAGTATCGAGCTTGCTGACCGAACCCTCGGGGCGGTCCCGATACTGAATCGGCATCTCATAAAGGCGGAGGTTGTTGTTCAACGAGTGGATGGTCATCTCGGTCTCAACCTCGAAGCCTCGCGACAACACAGGATAGGTCTTGACGAACGTGAACGAGAAGGCACGGTAGCCGGTCATGATGTCGGTGACGTTCGCATGGAACAGGCCGTTGATGGAACCACGTACCAGACGGTTACCGAAGTTGTGGAAGGGTCTCTTGTTTTCCTGGAAGTACGTGGAGCTCAGTCGGTCGCCGATCACCATGTCGTAGCCTTCGAGGACTTTGTCCACCATGGCCGGCGCGGCGTCGGCGGGGTACGTATCGTCACCGTCGGCCATGACGTACACATCGGCATCGATGTCCTCGAACATGGCGCGGATTACGTTGCCCTTGCCCTGGCGCGGCTCCTTGCGGACGATCGCGCCTTCGCCCGCCGCTATCTCGGCGGTGCGGTCGGTGGAGTTGTTGTCATACACGTAAATGTCGGCGCTCGGCAATGCTGTCTTGAAATCACGCACTACCTTGCCGATGGTGACTTCCTCGTTGTAACAAGGTAAGAGGACGGCGACGGAAGCGTTCAGATTCTTAGACATGTTATTTACTATATATTCTGTATTGGTCTTTTTCATTGATTATGATATGAACTGTTTTTTTGTTTCGCGTTTCCCTTGGCTCGATGGGAGGTGATGGGACCATGGCGAAGGGCGCGGGATGCGCGCCGGAGTTCAGGGCGTAGGCCGTCGGGCTGTTGACGGAGTCGCGCGGCTCGTGTTCGTCGGAGACCGGGGCGGTCGAACAGGCCACCAGGGATCCGTGGGCCGCGCCGGAGACGCTGCGTCGTTGGCGCGACAGGACGGGTGCCATGGTCGCGGCGGAGACCAGGCAGTCGGCCGGGGACGCGATGGCGGAGTTGAGGGGTTCGCGGGCCGGGGTCGCGCGATTGGGGCGCGCGAACGGGATATTGACGGCGGCGTCGGCTTCTTTTCGCGGCCAGGCTCGGCCCGGCACGGCGTTGGTGGTCGCTTGCGTCGACGGGTTCAGGGACCGTTCCAGGGGCGGGCCGGCCTGCGGGGCGCCGGCCCGTGGCGTCCTCGAGGTCCATGCCGGTTTCTTCATGGCCGTGTACGGGTGCCGCAAGACGCGCGCCCGGTCGTCGGCGCAGGGCCGGGACCCGGCCGGGACCGGCCGCGGCCGGGTGATGGACGTCGTGCGGGAACCGGGAGTCGGCGGCGTGCGCCGCGGTGGGACGCCCGTCACCACCAGACCGGCGAGGGGCGCGGGCGGCGGGCCCGGCCTCGCCGGTCTGGTGGTTCGAGGCGGGGCGCCCGGACCGGCCGCACGTGGCCGGCATCGCCTGCGTGCGCATGGCCAACGGACGCTTCGGCTGCACGGCGAGCCCGCCGACGTGCTCGCCCGCGGGCTCGCCGGCCGGTCGTGCGCCACCGCCATGGACACCGGGGGGGGGGCGCCGCGGGCGCCGGAACAGGCGGTATCATGGGGCCGCCTCGCATGGCGGCGCGGACGGTCTCGTGCGCCGTTCCGGCCATGGCGCGCGGTGCATCGGCCTCGTGTACGCCACCGGGGTCGGGGAATCCGGCATGCCTCCCCCGGCCGGCACGGCCGGCGACCCGTACCGCCATGGCCGGGAGCGCCGACGGCGCGTACAGGACCCTCGTCTGGCGGCACGAGCCCTTCCGGGATCCGAGGGACCCGGAATCGGCGACGTTCCGGTGGGTCTCGTGGCGGGGACCCGAAGCGTCCGCACCGGCCCCCGGACTGCAGGACACCGGAACGGACCGAAACCGGGTATTGCGCGAACCAAGCGGTGCAAGCCGCACCACTATAAGAGCGGAACAAAAATCAGGCCATATCATTATGATTAAGGTTCGCGAGAAGATCTGAATCCCATTCCTGTTGTCGAATAGAGGCTTTACATGGCGGAAAATAAGGTGAAAAGAAAGCATTTAGTCTATGTTGACGTACTGAATATTATGTCATGCTTCGCTGTGGTCATGCTGCATGTTTCTTTGAATGTTTTCAACCCCTCCGACACTTACTGGACGCAGGCGGTTTTATTTCAGGCGATTGCCATTTTCGCTGTTCCGATTTTTTTCATGATTAGTGGTATGAACCTTATTGGTTATGCTGATAAATACGATACGAAAACATTTTTTAAAAAGAGACTGTGGCGTGTAGGTCGTGCGCTCATTCTGGCAAGTGTCTTCTGCTATATCTTATTCTGCATATTTCCGTTCTCTTTTTATGGCGCCGAACAGTATGCGAGCGGAATTGGGGTCAGGGATTTTGTATCGCGTTTTTTAACGAATTCAATAAACGACATTTATTGGTTTTTGTACACAATAATTTATCTATATATGTTAACGCCGTTGTTGACTCAGATACGAAATAATAAGAAAATTCTGCAATATTTGATTGTGCTGCAGTTTGCTATTAGCATTCTAATTCCGTTAATTGAACGATTTGGCGTACCTAAAAAATATTTCGGAACCCTTTTCAATTGGCCGCTGTTCTCTTCAAGCGCATTGCTTTATTTTTTGTTGGGATTCTATATCGCCAATTACCTGTGGAAGCTTCCTCCCCTTTGGCTTGCAGGAATCATTTATGTAATTTCGGCTGGGGCGATGTTTTTCGGTGGTTTGTACACTAACGGATACTTCGCAGTACGCGATGTTGAATACCATAGCTACGTGATTAGTGCTTCCTCTCCATTGTGTGTTATTGAGGCGGTTGCATTGTTCCTATGTGCCATGCAAGTGGAACAGCGTTTGCGGGAGATGTCTCCTACGGTTTTGCATTGTATCCGCGAGGTTTCCGGTGCATCCCTTGGCGTATATCTTTTCCATATTTTAGTGATTAATTGGATGGGAAAGCGCAATTGGGGCAATGTATCTCAATTCTGGGGAGAACATATGGGAGTACGAGCCATGGTTGTATATTTGGTTACGTTGATTGTCGTTGTCATATGTAGACATATTCTGATGCAGATTAAGAAAATATTTACTAAGCGGAGGCCTGATTGTGTTGCCTGAAATAGTATTGCACGGAGATGAGAAGAAACGATTTGCTGGATGGGGATTCCCAGTGGTACTGGGTTTCGTCTTCGCTTGTGGAACAAATGCTTCGACTGATGCGATAGTTCCATTTGATCGTCCGTATTTTTATGCTCAGTGGCTGCTCTTTGCAGTTCTCTTCCTCGCGGTTTTTCAGATTGGTTTCAAAATCGTTCAGATGGGAGCATCTGACGGTTTAACGAAGCAGGCTTCGAAGACGAATGCTTTTTCGAATAAGTTTTTATTGCTTCGATTTGAGTATGGCCAATCAAAAAAGTCCAAGTTCAAAGATTCTTTGAGAATCTTGGCTGCTTGGCTGCCGTATATTGTTTTGCTCTATCCAGGTGTTCTGTATTGGGATACCGGAGATCAAGTCGCGCAGTTCTTCGGAATCTCTGCTTTCGGACAGAAGCCGGGCAAGATCTGGGATCACCATCCTTTCTTCGATACCTATCTATACGGAGGATTCATTTGGCTCGGTCATGCAATTACCGGTAGCTACAATGTGGGGATTTTCCTATACGCCATTGCACAATGTGTTTTTGTTGCCGTCGCACTTGCGTGTTGGTTGAGTTATTTGAAGGAACGTGGCGTCGGACGAGTTCCGTTGAAAATATGCGCCATGTTCTTCTGCTTCTTCCCGTTTTTCCCTATAGCATTTATGAGTCTGTCGAAAGACATCACGCATGCCGCGTTCTTTATCGCATGGCTTTTGATGTTCATGCGCTTGGTTGACACGAAACTTGAAAAAATCAAGCAGCCTTCTTTCTTCTTTGGTTTCTTGATTCTCGGACTATGCTCTTCCCTGAGCAAGAAAATGGGAATGTATATCATTCTATTCTGTTTGATTATCCTTGTCTTTGGAAAATTCAGGATACGACTCAAGGCAGTGGTTGCGGGGATTGCTGCATTTCTTTTTGCAATCGTCAGTATCGTTCTGCCTAATTACTACTATCCGAAGGCGAATATTGTTCCTGGAGGTGGACAGGCTGCACTCGCGATGCCGATTGAACTCTTAGGACGTTCGGCTCACGCGTATCCTCAGGATGTTACTGATTCGGAAAAGAAAGTCATTGAATCGTATCTGGTATATTCTTGGGATCAGATTAGCACGCAATACAATCCGTATATTGCCGACCCTGTTACGGGATACAAGTTACGCAAAGGGGCTTCTACGCCGGATTTCCTCAAGGTATGGTTAAAGATTGGTTTGAGGCATCCAATGACATATCTCAATGGTTTTGTCTGTCTTGAATCTGGATGGATCTCCTTTTCCGGAAATGATAAATCTTCTGTTTCCTATAAGGATGTAAAGAAATCGGTACAATATCCAGTGCAGTTGCAGATGGATGCCAGCGTATACACTGTCATAAATGAAGACACTCTCGGCAAGCTTATTCCCAATAAAGACAAGAATTGGACACAGGAAATAGTCGACAGCATTACTTCTATGCTGAAATCGATTCCTGTGGTGAATGTTCTTACCTATGTGGCTTTTTGGGCATCGGTGTTTCCTACGTTTATCGCTTACCTGCTATGGCGTAAGCGTAAAGAATATGTAACAGCTAAAACGATGTTCCAATTGCTGCCTTACTTCGTATCGGCAGCTTCGCTCTTCGTCTATCCTGTGTCCCGTGTAACGGGAGGTATACATGGCGGAGATGCTACGAGATATATGTTCCATGCATTGTTGCTTGCGCCTATCGCGATGGGGCTTTTGCTTTCACTAAAGAAAAAGCCCCAAAAAGAAAAGTAAATAGACGGAGTCTCTACCAAGGACAATCGGGATAAGGTAAGGGCGAATCATCTCGCCCTTACCTTATCCCGATTGTCTTACCGCCTGCCGCGTGCTACGCGCGCGATGGCCTTCAACGCATCACGACGCCTCGAACCAATCGGCATCAATGGGTCGATGAACTTGCGGATCGGATTGTCCTCTCCGACCGCACGCTCATGTTTCGGCAGGAAGGCATCCTCCGGGATTTGCGGCTCGTTCGCCAGCACCACGCGCTTGATCAGACGTTCGTAGAACGGTGTTTCGCGGGCATAGCGCCAGTAGATCGAGGCGTAATCGCAATCCGGGTCCGCCCACGGCTTCTGGTAGCCGGCATAGTGGATGATCTGTGGGTTGCTGCGCGACTGCATGTAGGCGTCGTAGATATCGTTCGGTGACTGGGTGAACAGGTTGTCCATACGTCCGCCACAATCGTGCACCACGTTCCATTCCCATGGCAGATACAGCACGTTACCTTCGCAGTGCGCGTTGAGCACATCCTGGTCGTTGTAGATGAAATCGTCATTCGATGCGTAAGCGAGCCATTGCTCGATGGTGTAATGCTCACGCATCGCCTTGGTATTGAGCACCAGCACGCCAGCCTGGAAGTAATCGTAGGGGTTCTGCATCTTCAGCACGGTCTTCGCGTAATTCATACGCTTACCATGCTTCACGTTCAAATTGCCAAGGAAATCGATATCGCGCACTGCGCCAAGTAGCTTGCCCTGCAAATCGATGTTGTAGAGCTTTGCGATATCACCATTGATGATGATATCGGAATCAAGGTACAGCACCTTGTCATAGAACGGCAGGAGCTTTTGAATCAGGAAACGATAGTATGTTTCCACGCTGATATGGGCGTTGTTGGTGGAAAGCTCATATCCGGCAAGTTCGCGGTCCACGTTGGTGAATCGCAGATTCATGTTCGGGAACTGTTTGAAGAACCCGCGCATACGTTCCTGCTTGTCCCAAGAGATGTTGCGCTGCAGTACGGTGACATCGTAGAAGTAGCTCGGATCAGCGTTCTTCATGGCTGAGTACACGGTAGTGGTCAGCTGCGGCACGTAATTGTCATCCGCTGCGAACACCACTGGAATGATCGGCTTATCAGTGACGTCAAGCGGCTTGAGCTGCTCGGCTGGTTCTGGATTGGTGAAGTGCACGCACTGCAGTTCCTTGAATTTCCAATTGGATCCGATGCGCTTGTGATGCATGAGATAGATATTCAGCAGGCGTTCGGAAAGATGGCCTGGCGTACGCAGTGCTTCCTTGCTGTACGTGCTGTAATCGGTGTTCTTGTCGAATTCCTCAAGGATCGGGAACATCCACTCGCAGTAGTCAAAGAAGATTTCCTTCTTCATGATGAACATGTTGCAGAAGCATGCCTTGTTGCCGTTGAAGAAACCCTGCGCATCCTCCTTATAATCAGGATACATGGCGCACAGAATCTGATAACAGCGCTTCAAATCGTCATCGTGCAGCAGGGGAGCGGCCTCCCACAGAGCGCGTGGGCTTCCATACTTGTTGATGATTATATCCAGATTGCCGAACGGTGTGGTGATGACGTCATACTGTTTGACCACGCGGGCGATGTTCTCATCATCCAGACCGTACTCCTTCTCAGCCTTGGCGTCGATATAATCATCCATAATTTCACCAAAGGCATTTTCCTCATGCGCTGTTTCGGAGAAATCAAAATAACGGCGGTAATGGCAGAAGCCGTAGTAGTCGGCATTGATGTTTTTCCATGCCCAGTACTGCGTGGTCAGTTCGCAATAGCGTGGATTGAGATTGGCGATGTTCTCGCCTTCGTCATCATGGAACGCCCAAGGGAAGCGTTCGTTCTTCGGGCCAACCTGTACTGGTTGCATGATGGCGCTGCCAAAACGGTCGACGTTTTTATGCGCGGTGACGAAAATGCGGATATCCTGCTTGTCGTAGTTTTGGAACGCTTCGGTATTGCGGGTTTTCTCGATGAGATTGGTCATATGGGAAGTGGCGATTCGCTTCATCTCATGGAATCTTATGGTGTCTGCAGATACTTGATCGGTAGGCATACTGATGGCGTTGGCTATGCTGAACCAGCTGTTCAGATCAGCGTCATGCGGAAGGAGCTGGTTATCGGAAAGCAGCGCATAAGCATCATCGCGTACGAAACGGTACAATTCGCGCCCCGTGATGGCCGGGCCGAACACAGCTTCCATTTGCTTGGCGGCCTCAACCTTTTCCGCTTCCGGAACCCTGACCTTCCAATCATTGGCAAGGATTTCGGTCGCCTTGCGCTGGAAACCTTGTGCGCAAGCGTGAAGCATATCGGAATGCTGCTCATCGGCGAATTCGTAGGCTGCATCGAAATCCGCCTTGAAATGGCCGCAATAGCGGGCATACTTCGCAGCATCGATCATATTTGTGCCGCTTATGCCGCGACCGTAGTAATACACATATCCGCGGCATTCCTTGAAGGAATGGTAGCTGTTGGCGAATGCCGAAACTACGAAGCACTCGTAGCCGTCCTGAGATCGGCCAAGACGATCGCGGGTCATGGCGTTGAATGCTTCCTTAAGTACGGAAGTCTTGTATAAACGCTGGGTTACGCGCCAATCGACCTTGTAGCCTCGCGTTTCATCGAAAATGTCGCGGACGATATCTTCTCCAGTGGAATCGGGCGTGGGAGTGTTGTTGAAGGTTTCGAAGGCTTGGCGTTCGTTTTCCAAAAGGTCATTGGCTGCGACAACGGTAAGACCGAAATGCAGTACGTCCACGGGATGCTTGTCGATCTCCGCGGCGAGCTGTTCGCACATATCAGGCTTGAGGGCATCATCGCCATCAAGGAAGAACGTGTATTCGCCGGAAGCGTTTTCTACGCCCGCCATGCGAGTGCGGTGTGTGCCCATATTCGGGTTGTTGGTGACTACTCGGATGCGTGCGTCCTGTGCAGCCGCCTGTGCTGCGACCTCTCCGACATTATCTGGGCTCGCATCGTTTACGACAATCGCTTCTATATCGGAGAAGGTCTGATTCCGTACTGAGTCAAGACATTCCTGCAAATAATCGCCGACATTGTATGCGGGAATGACGATTGAGATTTTGGGCATTGCTCTTCCTTATTTGGCCGCATTGATGTATTACTTGCTGAGCAACAGTGTACTGTTCGACTTCGAAAAGCACACTTTGGACTACTATATACCCAGTGCTCATTGAGAAATAAGGAGGGCATGTGCTGTTTGCAGATTGGTTGCGCGTGAAGAAAAATAAGTTGCGTCGTGCGGGCACGCATGTTCTGCGTGCGATGAAGAGGCGTCATCCTCAGATTATCGTTTCCATGACTTCATATCCTGCACGCATCAATACCGTGCACCTGGCGATTCGTTCGTTGCTTGCGCAAAAAGTGTTGCCGGACAAAATCGTGTTGTGGCTCTGCAAATCGGATTTTCCGAATCGTGAAACCGATTTGCCCCAAACGTTGCGCGATGTGTTGTGGCATGATGTGGAAATCCGTTGGGTGGATGAGGACCTGAAGCCCCACAAAAAATATTTCTGGGCTTTGCAGGAATTTCCTGATGATTACGTCATCACCACCGATGATGATTTGCTGTACCGCAATACGATGATTGGCGATTTGCTCGCAGCACACGAAGCCCATCCTCATGCGATTGCCGCTGTACGTACGCATTTGATTATGTTCAACAAGGACGGATCCCGTACCAATTATGAGGATTGGATCTACGAGGCACCTCATTACCATCCCGCGCTTGTAGGTGTGCCGTCCATGCGGATCTTCTCCACGAATGGGGCAGGCACGCTGTATCCGCCGCATACGATGCCTCCAGAGACGTTTAATGCCGAGGAAATCAAGGAAACTTGCCTGACCGCTGATGATTTGTGGCTGAAGGTAATGCAAGTGAAAGCCGGTATCCCCGTGGTTGCGGCAACAGACGATCAGTTGCTGAATTATGTGCCTGGCACGCAGGGGGAGGAAGCGCTATGCCACCAGAACACCGAAAGCGGTGTAAACAATATTGTGCTGGAGGCGATTCTGGAAGAGCTGCAAGCCAAAGGTGTGTTGACTGACGATTTCGACAAGCGCGTTGCCGATCCTAGCTTGGATGCTTTGATTCACTAAGTGCATAGGCAGAAACTGCCGCGATATTTGCTGTGACTTGTTTGACATGAATAATTGCGAGGTGACCTCAAACAGCCACGGCTTGGTCTGCGCATTTTCCGGTTTTATTAAACCACTGTGATTGATTCTTCCTGTGCGTTTTGCAGTCGCCGTGAGCATAATATGGTTTTGTTGTTACTGCAACACGTTAAGGAGAAAAGATGAGAAGGAATCATGGATTTTCTCGTGTGTTAGGGGTGATCGTCGCAAGTTGCCTTCTAGTCTCTGGATTTATAGCGTCACCGGCAAATGCTGCGGAGGACATTAAAAAGTCAGTGCAATCGCGGAAAATTATGGATGAACGGCCGGCAGTGCTTGACGAAAACACTCCATCAACGTTTTCCGAACGTTCGAATGAGCCGGTTTCATCGGTGACGGGCGTCACTTTGGGAGATGGATACAAGGCACGTACCGATTACATAAGCATTGACCAACGTAATACCAAACGGGATGCATTGAATGCCGTTATCAAGTGGCGCAAAGATGCACTCAATGATGCGCGTATTAAATTCAAATACGACGGTTCTTGGAAAACGGTGCCGGAATATTTGAAAGCGGTTGGTATCAGCCAACAGGAATACCTTTCTCCAAAGTGGTCGAATGCTTTGGAGCGTATCGCTATTCAGCGTGCGCTTGAGGCATATACATGGGCTGATGGGCACACGCGTCCTGATGATGATTGGTGTTTTGGGGCTAGTTACAAAGGTTTGACATCCAATGCTGAAGTACTTGCTTGGGGTACATGGAACATATCGGATGCAGTTGATTTATGGGCGAGCGAGAAATCCGATTACATTAATGAGGTGAATGGTCATGGCTCCGGTGTGACTGGTCACTATACGACGTTGACAGATCCCGATTACGGTTCATATGGCTTTGCTGGCGGATTCAGCGATAGCAGTGCATATTCTGGCGAAGCAGTTTCCAGAGGGTATGCGTCGGAATATTCGGATGAAACGCCAACCAATTTAAATGGCTACGGACGATTTGAGATTTCAGTCAGCCAAAGGCATATCAACGAGGGCATGACGTGGAAGGGATTGCACTGGAACAGCTCATCCGCTCTCGAGCCCGGCAAAAGCGATGAAGCAGTGGTGCGGCTTTCCTATGGTGCTAATCGGTACAACCTGCTTGGTGGTACATGGTCATCGTCGAACACGGCCGTGGCAACGGTGACCGAAGGAAATATTAAAACGCTCAAGCGTGGCAGTACCGTCATTAAAGTAAATGCTGGCGGGCGGCTGGCGCAAGGTAATGTACGTGTGGCTCCGGCAATGCAAAGGATTTTCGGTGCCACACGGTACGACACTATGTCTCAAGTTGTGCAGAAAGAAGGACTTAAGCAGGGGCAGACGGTAATAGTTGCTTCTGGCACGAACTACCCTGATGCCTTGGCCTCATCTAGTTTGGCTGGTGCTTTGGATGCGACAATTGTGCTGACTGATCCGCAGTCGTTGTCAGCTCAGGCCTCGGAACGGATCGCCGCCATTAAACCGAGTCGAATCATCATTGCTGGAGGCCCTGCCGCTGTTTCGCAGAATGTCGAGCAACAGCTGAAGCAATATAGCTCCAATGTGAGGCGATATTACGGTGAGACCCGTTATGACACTTCGCTGGCGTTGTACAAAGCAGGCGAACGGCTTGGAGCGAAGTGGGGTGCGATTGCTCTGCTGATGACAGGTGATAATTATGCTGACGCTTTGTCGATATCGTCGTATGCGTATATGTCGCACATGCCTATTTTCCTATGTAGCTCGACGAAGGGATTCACCGACGGTGAGATTAAGGAAATCAAAAAGATAAAAAAGATGTGGGTCATTGGCGGCGAACAGGCCGTTCCACAACGTTTTATCGAACGGCAAATTGCTGGAGGCATGGATGAGCGCATAGCTGGCTCGACACGGTATGAGACCAGCATCAATGCGGCAGATCGATTTGCCGGAGATTATGATGGTTTCCTTCGCATGAATAATGTGGTATTCACCACGGGAATGAATTTCCCGGATGCGCTTGCGGCTGGTCCTTTTGCCGGGCGCAATAAGGCGGTTTTGCTACTTGCGGATCCGAACGGGAGCACTGCCAATTTTGTGAAGCAGTATGTGAAGCAGCATGGCAATGTTGACAATGCCTATATTGTTGGCGGTGAGAATGCCGTCTCTCGCAATACTGCGAACGGTCTTGCTGACGCTTTGGATATGCTACGGCCATAAGGCGGAAACTGTAGCAACGTTAAGAGGGGCTGACCATGGTTCACATGGTCAGCCCCTCTTAACACGTTTTATGTCGTCATTGCGCGTGTCTGAGGCTGAGGTTGTCGGCGATGGCGTTCGCGGTGCCTTGGTCCACGGCGTTCACGCCGTCGACTACGAGCACTCTTGAGAATGATTTTAATGCGGTCTTTTGGGGTAGGGGGCTGCGGACGTTTTCTTGGAGATGATCACGCGGCCATTCCTTGGCTTTGACGGTATTGTACCGGGTTCATCCAACCAAGCGACTGTTTGATGCGCTCGTGGTCGTGCCAGCGTATGTACTCATCGACCAAGGCGAGCACCTCG
>ENA-OWOC01000236-OWOC01000236.1-gut-metagenome-genome-assembly--contig:-NODE-236-length-20011-cov-6.489114_pt1 | contig 20011 bp, 10 predicted proteins | sample MGYA00248245_ERZ651791 | MGnify/ENA primary metagenome ERZ651791 (study PRJEB26908, sample SAMEA4031703) | gut metagenome | biome: gut; feature: normal infant; material: stool | place: China | collected 2015...
TTTCGACGCTTATACACGAATATTGAACGGAAAAGGGTGAGCTTTTGGGATTAAGATATGAGCAAAGCCGATCTGCATAAGGCAAGTGGACTATCATCAAGCACCATGACCAAGCTGAGAAAAGGCGAGGATGTTTCGATGGAGGCTCTTCGTAAAATCTGTATCGCCTTAAACTGCAATATCGGTGACATTGTGGAGTTTGTGCCGGACACTACGGAATCCTGATTTTAGGACAGGGAACAGTGTATGATAGAATAGACGGAATAGAAACGGAGACATAGTAATGGTTCGAGCACATTTATACAACAGCAGCCTATCGGCTGAGCAGTTCCTCTTCTATGAGATTAGGATTACTGCGAAGTATTATATCGACGGTATAACGATTGAAGAGGCAATCAATATTATTAAAAAGGATAATCTATTTCAATACCCCACAGAACGTAAGGTTTCACGGATAGCAAGGGCTTGCTATAAACGGCTGGATGCGCTGGGCAACGAGCAGCTTGTCCATGAGCTTGCGTTTGCGCCGAGCGAAATTGCCAAACAGATTAACCTCTATGCTATTATGAAATACAACCGTTTGGTCTGGGAATTTATGATACAGGTCATCGGAGAAAAATACAGCAATCAGGACTTTAGCTTCTCACGGAAAGACCTGAATGTGTTCTTTACCCGGCTTCAAGCTCAGAACGATTCCGTCTCAGCCTGGAGCGATAATACAGTCAAAAAAATCAAAAGCGTGCTGGTACGGATACTGGTTGAGACAGAGTACCTTGATGGGATTCGTTCTACCACTCTGAATCCGATCCTTCTCTGCGAAGAGCTGGAAGAAGGGATCAGAGCCAATCATGATGATGACGCACTGCCAGCATTTAATTGTTTTCGATAGGAGGCGGTCATGGATATGATAAAACAAGAGCTGGATCGGATCAAAGACCGGATTTCTGATCCGAGTTTCCTTGCCAATAAAGGCTTGAGCAATGAGGTGGGAATCCATGTTTTCTGCTATGACCCCCAAGACGAGATTGTGGTTCAGGATTACATCCGAAGGTTAAAAGCAGAGGCAAACACACCGTACCGGATTATCGAATGTGACCTCTATGAGATATTCCTTTCCCTGCTGGAAGACAAGCGAGTGCTGCGTTCCGTTCCGGGTTTGGAGGACAAACGCGGAAAGGACTATCTTCTCAGCCAATTACAGAAAATCGCCACGCCGGAGGCACTTCTGGCAAGAATGGATTACTCCCCTCATGTGAAGGGACAAGACGTTTTATTCATGACAGGCATTGGAAAAATCCACCCCTTCATGCGTTCTCACAAGATGTTAGACAGTATGCAGCATCTCTTCGAGGACATCCCGATTGTAATGTTCTATCCGGGTAGCTTCAACGGTCAGACGCTCATTCTCTTTAATGAATTTCTGGACGGTCACTATTACCGGGCTTTTAATCTTCTTTGACGGAGGAAAAAAACCATGAAGATACAGAATATGTTCCAAAAGGACATCAACCGAGATATTAACGGCGTCATTAAGGTTTCCCAAAACGATGACAACAGTCTGCGCCAAGAACTGAGCGAGTACATCATCACGAAGGAGCTGCGCAGGCATTTCCGCACGTTCTTTGATAACTACTCAAAGGCGATTGATTACCCGACCGACAAAATCGGCGTGTGGATTTCCGGCTTCTTTGGAAGTGGTAAATCTCATTTCTTAAAAATCCTCTCCTACCTCCTTGAGAACAAGGAGGTAGGCGGCAAGAAAGCAATGGACTACTTCGCAGACAAATTTGACGACCCCATGATGTACGCAACTGCGGTCAAGTGTGTTTCAGTGCCTACGGAGTCCATTCTGTTTAATATTGACATTGAAGGTCCGATCACGAAAGATAAGACTGCCGTTCTGCGCGTCTTTGCCAAAATGTTCTATAACCATTGTGGCTTCTACGGTGACGATTTGAAGATTGCCAAGCTGGAACGCTTCATTGAAAAGCAGGGCAAAACCGAGCAGTTCCGCGCTGCCTTTGAAGAAGTCAATGGCGCACCGTGGGAAGAGACACGGGATTCCTTTGCCTTCTTTGAGGACGATATTGTGGAAGTTTTGCAGTCTGTTCTCGGCATGAGCGAGCAAGCTGCCCGGAACTGGTTTAACGGTGAAGAGACGAACGAACTGAGCATTGCACAGCTCGTTGCTGACATCAAAGAGTATGTGGACGGAAAGGGCAAGAACTTCCGGCTGCTGTTTATGGTGGATGAGGTAGGTCAGTATATCGGTGATGACGGGGATCTGATGATCAATCTGCAATCCCTTGTGGAAGAAATCGGGACCCGATGCATGGGGAAAGTCTGGGTTATGGTCACGAGCCAAGAAGCGATTGACTCCGTTGTCCATATCTCCGGCGATGACTTTTCCAAGATTCAGGGACGCTTCAACACACGCCTCAGTCTGTCCTCTTCTTCTGTTGATGAGGTCATCAAAAAACGTGTGCTGGCAAAGACCGAAGAAGCTGATCAGCTTCTCCGCATGGTATACGACAAGGAACACGCCGTCCTAAAGAACCTCTACACCTTTAACAATCCGGTGCTGGACATCAAGGGCTTTGCGGACAGTGCAGAGTTCTCTGCCACCTTCCCCTTTGTACCGTATCAGTTCATCATCATCCAGAAGGTACTCGCAGAGATCCGGAAACATGGCAATTCCGGCAAGCACCTTTCCGGCGGTGAGCGTTCCATGCTCTCCGGCTTTCAAGAGGCAGCACAGAAAGTACAGGATAAGGACGAGAATGCTCTTGTCCCCTTCTACCTCTTCTATGATACCGTCCACACGTTCCTTGAGAGCGCCATCCGGCGGGTGATTGACCGCTGCCAGACTGCGGCAGACAATCACGACGGGCTGGAGCAGCAGGATGTAAGCGTCCTGAAACTACTGTACTTAGTCCGGTATATTGATGATATTAAGGCGAATATCGACAACATTGCCATCCTGATGATTGACGACATTCGTACTGATAAGATTGCCCTCAGAACCTCTGTCACGGAGTCGCTTGAGCGGCTGCTGTCTCAGAACTATATCTCCCGAAACGGGGACACCTATGCTTTCCTGACCGACGAAGAGCAGGACATTGCCATTGATATCCGTAACACGGTGGTAGACAGCGCACAGGTGACAGCGAGTATCGCCCAGACAGTATTTGGAGAAATCTATCCGGCGAAGAAGTTTAAGTACGGCAAGTACGATTTTCCCTATGACCAGTATGTGGACGAGACACTGAACGGCTCTGCTTCCGGTGGAATGCGGCTGCGCATTGTGACCGTGGCAAGTGACTACTACGGTGCGCCGGATCAGAAGCTTATCATGGATTCTCAGGTGAACAATGAGGCGATCGTCGTCCTCTCCAATGAAACCCCATACTTTGAGGAACTGGAACAGGCGATGAAGATCCGCAAGTATGTCAAGCAGAAAAACGTCTCCCAACTCTCGGAAAGCATTCAGGATATCATCCGTAAGCGGCAGCAAGAGGCCCGCAGACTTGAAGAGCGGGCGCGGGGCTATATCGAGAAAGCCATTGTAGGCGCAAAGGTTGTGGTTCATGGTGAGATTATGGACATCAAAGCCGGAAACGCGAAGGATAAGCTGGATGCCGCTCTGAGCGGTCTGGTGGAAAGCGTGTATTCCAAGCTGAGCATGGTCAACAAGTTTGTAGACAGCGACGCGGATATCCTTGCGATCTTTAACGGAACAGACAATGAACAGGCTGCCTTTGCCGGAACCGGCTCAAACAACGAGGACGCTCTGAACGAAATCAGCCAATGGCTGGAACTGCAAAACACGAAGATGCTCACTACCTCTATGGGGGATGTGCAGCGCAGATACGGCGCGATCCCCTACGGCTGGCGGGAAATCGACATTGCCGCGTTGGTTGCCCGGCTCATTTCCCAGCAGAAAATCTCGATTAAATACGGCGGCGCGATTGTGGGCAAGAATGAGCGCAGGCTGGTAGATTATCTGCGCAAAAAGAACGAAATTGATAAGGCAATCGTGACCCGCCGGATTGCCCCCTCGGAAGACCTGATGAGAAAGAGCATTAACTTCCTTCGGGATTACCTCGGCGCAATGGACATTCCTTCCGACGAGGATGGGCTGATCCATTTTGTGCTGAATACTTTTGAGGAAAAAGAGAAGCACTATAATGGGCTTTTGGAAGCCTATAAGCAAGTCAGATACCCGGAACGGGAAGTTGTGGAAAATGCCCGCAGCCTCGTCTCCGATGTGCTGAGCCAGCGCAAAGACAACGTGGCTCTTCTCTCCCGCATGGTGCAGAGGCAGGATGACCTTCTGGACTCTGTGGAAGATATGGAAGGCGTGGAGCTGTTCTTCAAGTCCCAACGCCCCGTATATGATGAAGCCAGGCGTCAGATGGAGAAAATCCGCAAGGAGCGCGACTACTTTGCGACGGATGCCGACGCACAGGAAGTCTTCCGTCATATTTCGACAATCCTTGCCATGCCGAAGCCCTATGACCGCATCGGTGAGCTGCCGGAGTTGATTCGCAAGGCGAAAGCTGCCTACAATAATCTGCTGGACATCAAGAGGGACGAAGTATTAGAAAATGTCCGCCAGTGCATGCAGGACGTCCATCAGCTCGCTTCCGAATCCTATAACGCGATGGCTCTGCAGCGTCAGGCTGACGATTATTTTGTGGGCAAACGTGAGGCGGCAAAAGAAGCCTCTTCCCTCACCGAGCTGGACGCTATAATCACCCAGCTGCTGGGTTACAAAGACAATATCTGCCGCCGGATGGAAGTAATGACTGCTGACAGCCATCCCCAGCTGTTCAAGGAGAATGCCCCGGCTGGTATGTCCACACTGAAGCCGAAAAAGATTACCTGTATCCGCCGTTATGATCTCTGTACTGTCAAGCGTCTGCAGTCCAAAGAGGACATTGACAAGTATGTGGAGGGAATCCGAGAAAAGTTATTAAAGACGCTGGAAAACTGCGACGGCATCCAGATCAACTGATAAAGAGGGCATAAATGGAGAAAAGATATGGCTATTGCGCATTATGTGGTAAATACGGCGAGCTTAGTTTTGAACACATCCCACCAAAATCTGCATTTAATAAAACACCGGTAAAACCAGTGACAGGAAAAACCTGGCTGTCGAACCACAATGCGCTGCCTTGGGATTTGAATAACTTGCCTTATGTGCATTTACAAAAAGGTATGGGATTATGGTCATTATGTAGGAAATGCAATAATTTTACGGGAACAATGTACGGAACGGCGTATAGGGATTTTGCAGAGAGCGTTGCAAAGACAGTCGAGATAGCAACAAAAACAGGTGATAAGGGAGTAGAAATATCTAAAATTTATCCACTCCGTATTGTCAAGCAAATTCTATCCATGTTTTGCTCTGTTAATCCGCCTGATATGTTTAACCTCGATGATTTGCGTGCATTTGTACTGGATAAAGATGCTGTTGGAATTGATCGCAAGAAATATCGACTGCAAATGTACTTTCTAAAAAACAATATAATGAAATTCAATGGATTCAGCGCAGTCATAAAATTCGATCCCACAACTGGCTCATTGCGGCAATCTTCACTTGTAAGTGAAATCACAGCATTTCCTTTGGGCTTTTTGCTCTATTTAGATCCAGATCCTACCCAAGAATATGAGGGTGTGGATATTACTCCGTTCGCATCATTTCATTATGAGGATATGGGATGCATTCGGTTGCCAATCGAGATAAAAGAAGTTAATAATATTTTCCCTCTTGACTACCGTAGCAAAGAAGAAATTATAAAAACGATGAACGAGAACAAGAAATCCACCCAATCCCAACAAAGAGAGGAAGAAACCGATGAATAAATCTGCCATACAGAAATTTGCGATATGGGCGCGGACGGAACTGATCGCACAGGTATCGCAAAAGGCTTATCAATATGGAATTACTGAGGAAGGTTACGGCGAGGCGGATGCCGTGACCGTGGGAGGTCATGCCCTGACCTCTGACGAGGTAAAGCAACGCAGGGAGCTTGTGGCTCAGATCCGCCAAAAGGGATATACACAGGTCATGGAAGAGGTCGCCTACACATGGTTCAACCGCTTTATCGCTCTGCGCTTCATGGAGGTCAACAACTATCTGCCCAGCCATATCCGCGTCTTCTCGGACAGCACCGGCGCATTCAAGCCGGAAATCCTTAGCGACGCGCTGCATCTGGATTTGCCGGGGCTGGACAAGGACAAGGTTGCCGCGTATATCGAGAGCAATCAGACCGAAGACCTCTACCGCTATCTGCTGCTGACCCAATGCAATGCCCTGAATGAAGCCCTGCCCCGGATGTTTGAGAAAATGGGCGGCTATACCGAGCTGCTGTTCCCCAACAACATCTTGAAAGCCGACAGCGTTCTGGGGCGCATGGTCACGGACATTCCCGAAGAGGACTGGACGGATCAGGTGCAGATCATCGGCTGGCTGTACCAGTATTACAACTCCGAACTCAAGGACGACACCTTTGCTCTGCTCAAGAAGAATGTGAAAATCACCAAAGAGCGCATTCCCTCTGCGACACAGCTCTTCACGCCGGACTGGATCGTCCGCTACATGGTGGAAAACAGCCTTGGACGGCTCTGGATTGAGGGGCATCCCGATGACGAGCTGAAATCCGGTTGGAAATATTATCTGGACGAAGCCGAGCAGGAGCCAGAGGTGCAGGCACAGCTCGACAAAATTCATACGGAGTACGCCACCCTCAAGCCGCAGGACATCAAGGTGATTGACCCCTGCATGGGCAGCGGGCATATCCTTGTCTATGCCTTTGACGTGCTGGTCCAGATTTATAGGAAGTACGGCGTCAGTGAGCGGGACGCAGCCCAGAGCATTTTACAGAACAACCTCTATGGTTTGGACATTGATGACCGGGCAGCGCAGCTTGCCTATTTTGCTGTTATGATGAAGGCGCGGCAGTATGACCGGCGCGTCTTCTCCCGTGGCATCCAGCCCCATGTGTATGCCATTGTAGAGAGCAATGGACTGGACAACGTAACGATTGACTACTTCACAAACAACGACCCGAAGCTCAAAAAAGATTTCGGGACACTGGTAAACGAACTGCGGGACGCAAAGGAATATGGCTCGATTCTGAACATTACGCCGGTAGATTTCGCTGCCCTCTATGCAAGAGTGGATGAAGTACAGGAAGACATCAGTCTGTATCGGGAGAATGTGCTGAATACTGTTCTGCCAGTGATTCAGGTGGCGGAGGTCATGGCGCAGACATATGATGTAGTGGTAACGAATCCACCATATATGGCAAGTAGTGGTATGAGTCAAAATCTTTTCTCCTACGTCAAAAAGCATTATGACGATGGACGGAATGATTTATACACCGTATTTATTCTCAAATGTAAGCAGTTTTGCAAAATCAATGGACATTTAGGCATGATAACACAACTCGGTTGGATGAGCTTGACGCGAAGCAATCAATTAAGAAGCGTTGTCTATTCATCCATGTATTATCTAAATATGATTCATCTGGGATCGAGAATTTTTGAAGAATTAAGTGGAGAGGTTGTTAAAACAAGCACATTCATTATGCGAAAAGGGACTCTCGATCAATATAAAGCTGTATATTGTAAAGTTGATAATTTAGACACTGACCATAAAGAACTCGCTGTAATCAAGAAAGATAACATCTATATTGCGAGCTTAGCTGAAACATCTGAAATTGAAGGTGCGCCATTGTCCTATTGGCTTCCAAGAACAATGCTCCCTTTATTTTCTCGTAGCACTATAAAAGATCGGTTTATATGCCGGGCTGGAATGCAAACCGGAAACAACGAATTATTTGTTCGCTATTGGTATGAAGTAGATCGGAACAAAACGGATCACTTCAAAAAAGGAACAAAGTGGTATTCATACAATAAAGGTGGAAGCCAACGAAAATGGTATGGCAATTTAGATTTAGTTGTGGATTGGGAAAACAATGGTTTTGATATAAAAGCATATAAAAGACATCGCTTTGAGCTAGGAGAGATCGAAAAGAAAAACAGCGAGTGCTGGAATAGCGAGTTTTATTTTGTAGAGGGTGTAACGTGGTCTTCAATAGCTTCTGGAACACCAATGTTTAGATTTATATCAAATGAATCTATTTTTGACATTAAGGGACCAACCTGCTTTGCAAAAGGTCATGTCTCACATGATGAGTTACTTCAAATCTTAGGTTATCTTAACTCGCCAATAATAGGCACAATATTAGAAATCCTTTCTCCGACGTTGGACTGTAATCCTGGGACAGTAAGCAGGCTCCCATATACAAAATGTCAAAATGGAAACCTTATAACAACGAGCGTGCAAAATTGTATAACACTTTCAAAAAGCGACTATGACTCCTTTGAGTCCTCATGGGATTTCCAACGCCATCCACTCATTTACAATGAACTGACAACTATTGCAGAAGCCTATTCAAAATGGGAAGAGGATTGTCTTGAGCGATTTGAACAACTCAAGAAAATTGAAGAGGAATTGAACCTTGTCTTTATAGATATGTATGGCTTGCAAAATGAGTTATCCTCGAAGGAAGAGGACAAGGATGTCACCGTTCGTAAAGCAGATCTTGAGAGAGAGATTCGATCCTTAATTTCCTATGCTGTTGGTTGTATGTTCGGACGGTACTCGCTGGATGTAGAGGGGCTTGCCTACGCTGGCGGAGAATGGGATGCCTCCAAGTACCGCACGATTATCCCGGATAAGGACAATATCATCCCCATCTGCGACGACGATTACTTCGACGACGATATTACCGGACGCTTTGTGAAGTGGGTGGAGGCAGTCTACGGCAGCGATACGCTGGAAGAAAACCTCAAGTTCATTGCCGACGCGCTCGGCGGCAAAGGAACACCCCGCGAGGTCATTCGCAGCTACTTCCTGAACGACTTCTATGCCGACCACTGCAAGACCTACCAGAAACGACCTATCTACTGGCTCTTTGACAGTGGAAAGAAGAACGGTTTCAAGGCACTGATCTATATGCACAGGTATCAGAGCGACCTCCTTGCCCGGATGCGCACAGACTATGTTCACGAGCAGCAGGAGCGTTACCGCACCCAGCTCACCCACCTTGCAGACGCGCTGGAACACGCCTCCGGCTCCGAGCGGGTAAAGCTGACCAAACAGCAAAAGAAGCTCCAAGACCAATCTTTGGAGATTCAGAAATATGAAGAAAAAATCCATCACCTCGCCGACCAGAATCTCTCGATCGACCTTGATGATGGCGTGAAGCACAACTATGCACTTTTTGCGGATGTGCTGGCGAAGATTAAGTAAGGAGATAGTGAATGCAGGATAATCATGCAATAAGGGGAATACATCTGCTACAAGATGGTTTGCTACCTGAATTACGAAGAAATCTTTGAACCAACTTTGAACTATTTTTGAACTTAACTCCAATTAATCTGATTCAATAAAATGACTAAAAATAAGTAAAAATCGTCATTCAGCGCAATTCATGATTTCAATAATTTGAACTAACTTGGAACTTAATTGCAGTTAGTTACAGCGAAAATTCTATCATTTTAACAAGGCAGGAGGCAAAATTCCATGTCCACAGAATCCATACAATTTAACCTCAAAGAGCGCTTCGCCGCTCCTTTACCTGAGTTCTATCAGCGCAGAATCATCTTCTGGCAGGATGAAGACCGGGAGTTTGAGTCAACGCTGGACGAGCTGGCTCTGCCCAGCGTGAATATTGTCAAACTCACTGGCACAAATAACTTTGCTGTGAAAAAGCTGTTGCTCCATGACGACCTCACCGGCAACTATCTCATTTATAACCCGTTTTCTTATGCTATCCCACAGGACGACTGGCTGCGGGATATTGAGCTGTACAGCGAAGAGTTTCGAGCTGACTACTATTCAATCCTCATGGGCGAGCTGAACATCAACCCAAGTCCGGTCATGCGCCGGACAGTTAAGCTATACGCAACCTTCTTTGGCAACAAGGACCGGGTGGCAAAGCTGCGCAAAATCGGACGGGAATACCAGACACCGTTGCAGCTCCACATTGACATCATGGCTGTTCTCGCAGGTCTTTCCGGCGGCTCGGCACAGGATGTCTTCATTGCGGTGCTTTCTGCCGGTCTGGATGAGGAAAACAACGCCGCCCTGAATAATATCAAGAAATTCGGCAACATTGAGGCGTTCTGGCAGCTCGTGCGAAAATACACTGGTTTTATTCATGAGGAAGACAAGCCGCTCGGCTTTTTCGCATCACATGTACTTCTGACCGCACTTGCTCAGACCATGAACCCAAGTGTTCTCAAAGGACTGGAACGATTCATTTCCGAATCCAACCGAGCATACTGCTACAGTATTGTCCATGAGTGGCGCAATCGGGAGGACAATACCGCGCTCTGGGACTTGTGCCGTACTGTCGAGCAAGAGTTGCAGCTCCCGTCCCGCTTTGACAGGCAGGAAATTGAAACGCTGCTGACGGGTGACATCTTCCCGTCAATCCATGAGGTCATCCTGAAACGCTTCTTCTCCGAAACGGCAGAACAGGTGGTCAAGACCGACCTGATCCTGAAAACAGTGGAAAATCGCCGTACTTCCGGCTGGATTGAGCATTTCAGCGATTACTACGACTGCCTCTATTTCATTGCAAAGATGCAAGAGTTCTACCAGCACAACGCCGCCGGTTTTCATATCGTGGAACCGAAGGCAGTATGGAAGCTCTATACGGAGAATGCTTTTGAGATGGACAGTTTCTATCGCCATTTCCACTTTGCCTTCGGCTGTACGCTCAAGAACAGCAACCCGCTTTTGGAGGACAAGCTGAAACGAGCGGCGGAGTATGTGGAAGGGCTGTATCAGAACTGGTATCTCAAGGAACTAACCGGCTGCTGGACAAATGCAATCTCCGACAACCTTGCTTCGCTTGGCTATGTCTCTGAAATCGCAAAGCAGCATGATTTCTACGCCCACTATATCAGACCGCTTGCCGGAAAGAACACCCGCGCCTTTGTGGTTATCTCAGATGCCCTGCGCTATGAGGTGGCAGCGGAGTTGTGCGATACCCTAATCCGCACAACCAAGGGAACTGCAAAGCTAGAAGCAATGCAGGGAATCTTCCCGTCCATCACCAAGTTTGGAATGGCAGCTCTTCTGCCCGGACGGACGATTAGTGTGGATGAGGACATGGGCGTCTATGTGGAAGATATGCCTACCAGCTCCACTCCGGATCGTGAAAAAGTCCTCTGCACCAGCAATCCGAACAGTGTTGCCATTCAGTATAACGACGTTCTGAGCATGAAGCGAGCCGAACGCAGGGAGCTTGTGAGCGGCAAAGAAGTGGTCTACATTTATCACAACACAATAGATGCCATCGGCGACAAAGCCCCGACGGAAAACAAAGTCTTTGAGGCTTGTGAGGATACCATTCAGGAAATTGCAAATATCCTCCGCATTATCGTCAATGACATGCAGGGGACAGACATTTTCATCACGTCCGACCACGGATTCCTTTATACTTATAGCCCTCTCACCGAAGGAGACAAAATCGGCAAGAGTATTTTCACAGGGAAAGTGTATGAGGTGGGCAGACGGTATGCCATAACCGAGCCGTCCGCAACAGGTGAATACTTACTTCCGGTACAGCTTGACAGGGAAATCAGCGGCACACCGGTCAAAGGATATACACCGCGGGACTCCACCCGAATCAAGATTTCAGGTGGAGGCGAAAATTATGTGCATGGCGGTGTGAGCTTGCAGGAGCTTTGTGTTCCGGTCATCGCTTTCAAGAACCTCCGCACAAGCAGCAAGAAATACGTCGAGGTTTCCAATGCGGAATTGAAGCTGCTCAGTGAGAGCCGGAAGGTATCGAACCTTCTGTTCTCTCTTGACTTCTTCCAGAAGCAGCCGGTTGGCGACAAGGTACAGCCTTGCGCCTATACGATTTATATGACGGATGATGAAGGTGTGCCGGTCAGCGACAGACAGACCGTAATCGCAGACCGAACCAGCCTGAATGCTTCCGAGCGAGTCTTCCGGGTACGGTTCAACTTGAAAGCAGGCGCTTATGACAGCAAGAAGATATACCGTTTAGTCATAGCAAACGATACAGACGTGCCGGAGGAAGTAGCGTTCCATATCGACATAGCCTTTGCGGATGACTTTGGATTTGACTTGTAAAGGAGGTTTTGAGGGATGAGCGATTACATAGAAGGGAATGCCATCGAGGATGCAAATGCGGAAATTAACCGCAAGTTGCATCAGGCTTTTGACGGCAGGATTGTCCGTAAAGACCTCACAAAGAAGATTAAAGAGGGCGCAAATGTGCCGGTCTACGTTCTTGAGTTCCTTTTGGGACAGTATTGCAGTTCGGACGACCCGGATGTCATTGAAGCTGGCGTGAACAATGTCAAACATATATTGGCAGAAAATTATGTTCGCCCGGACGAGGCGCAGAAAATCCTGTCACTTCTTCGGCAAAGGGGCAGTTATACGGTTATTGATAAGATTACCGTAAATCTGAACATCCGCTATGATATGTATGAGGCAGAGTTTTCCAATCTGGGATTAAAAAATATCCCGATCAGTGAGGAATATCCAGCCAAGTATGACCGGTTGCTCTGCGGCGGCATCTGGTGTATTGTGCAGTTAGATTATGAAACAGAGAATGAATTTGCTCCTGAAATTCTCTCGGCTTCAGGAGATTACATTCAGTCAAAAAAGAAGCGTCAGAAGAATATAACTCCGATTAGCATCCGAAAACTGACGCCAATCCAGATGCCTCATGTAGACATTGATGAATTAAAGCAGGGCCGCAAAGCCTTTACCGAGGAAGAATGGATCAAGGTGCTGCTGCGCTCTATTGGCATGGAACCGGACAAGTTCAATGACCGCGAGAGGTGGCTTCTGCTGGCTCGGATGCTGCCTCTTGTAGAAAATAACTTTAACCTTTGTGAGCTGGGACCGCGCAGCACTGGCAAATCCCATATCTACAAGGAGATTTCACCCAACAGCATCCTTGTCTCCGGCGGTCAGACAACCGTGGCGAATCTGTTCTACAATATGGGCAGAAAAACCGTAGGACTGGTAGGGCTTTGGGACTGCGTCGCTTTCGATGAAGTTGCCGGAATCCATTTCAAGGACAAGGACGGCATTCAGATTATGAAGGATTACATGGCTTCCGGTTCCTTCGCCCGCGGCAAGGAAGAGAAGGCGGCAAGTGCTTCTATGGTCTTTGTTGGAAACATCAATCAGAGTGTGGATGTACTGCTGAAAACGTCCAGCCTTTTTGACCCGTTCCCGCCTGAGATGGGGACGGACACGGCATTTCTTGACCGAATCCATTGTTATATCCCCGGTTGGGAAATCCCGAAGTTCAGGCCGGAACACTTTACCGATGACTACGGCTTTATTACAGATTATCTCGCCGAATTTATTAGAGAGCTGCGCAAGGAGCAGCATGGAGACGAACTGGACAAATATTTCCGTCTCGGCAAGAACCTCAACCAGCGCGATACTATTGCTGTCCGTAAAATGACAGACGGTTTTATCAAACTGCTGTACCCAAACGGTGAATACACCAAGGAGCAGCTTGAAGAAATCCTGAAAATCTCTCTGGAGATGCGGAGGCGGGTAAAGGAACAGCTCAAAAAGCTGGGCGGCATGGAATTTTACGATGTCAATTTCTCCTACATTGATTTGGATACGTTTGAAGAGCGTTATGTCAGTGTACCGGAACAGGGCAGCGGCAAACTCATCCCGGAAGGCATCTGCAATCCGGGACAGGTTTACACCGTTTCCCAGGGGAAATCCGGCATGATTGGCGTGTTCCGGCTAGAATCACAAATGCTGCCGGGTAACGGCAAATTCGAGCGCACCGGTATTGGTTCGGATTCAAAGAGCAAAGAAGCGGCAAATACCGCCTTCAACTACCTGAAAGCAAATGCGAGCAGGATCAGCGGCTCCATCAGCACAACGATAAAAGATTACATTATCAATAATCAGGATTTGCAGGGAATCGGCATGACCGAAAAGCTTGCCCTTCCTACCTTGATTGCCCTTTGTTCGATTGCACTCAACAAACCGGCCATCAGCAGTCTTGTCGTTTTAGGCGAAATCAGTATAGCTGGTACGATGATCAAGGTTGACGAACTGGCTAACTCACTTCAAGTCTGCCTCGACAGCGGAGCCAAGAAGGTTCTTTTGCCAATCACCTCAGCAGCTGATCTTGGTACAGTTCCCGCTGAATTAATCGGGTGCTTTAATCTAATCTTTTATCAAAGCGCAGAAGACGCAGTGTATAAGGCACTAGGCGTGGAGTAAAGTTACAGAAGAGCTGAGGTGGGCATTTTCTACAGCGTGGGCAAGTTGTGGACTTTGTCCATGCTGCTTAGACTGTAAATGCTCATCTATTTGCTAAATTGAACACTTCGAAAAAGGAGGACAGAGTGTCAAATGCGTTTTAGAACAAAAAGAGTTTTGGCCACAGTTATTATTGCTGTCATTCTCATATTTGGTGTTCCCATTTTCATTAACGAATGCTACAAACACGGTGGCTACGTTACCTTATGGAATGCTTCCGATGTGCTTTCTTATTATGGAACCTTGCTTACGGCTGCTGTAACAATCGTAACACTTTGGGGAACGATCATTTTCACTAGAAAACAAATCCATCATGACAATTATCTTAGAGAAGAACAAGAAAAGTGGAGAAAAATAGAAACTATTTTCACCGAAGCCTTGAATTCAATCAACCCGATAAGTATTTTTACCTCAACCATGGATAATGGCCTTGCTGATCCAACAGCTGCTATCAATTTGCTTCAAAAATATCAGATATCATGCAAAACTATTGTGGACAAACTGAATGCCTATCTAAATATTGTTGACTACCCAAAAGTCAAAGATCTCCATGGTGAAATGAAAACAGTGTCTGACCAGTATTTTCAAATTGGCCAGGAGCTTGTCAATGAATACACAAATCTTCGTCTTCTTTCTCACAGGCAAGCGGCACAGGAAACTCTCGACATAGAAGCAAGAAATCCAGGTACATCTTCACCTGAGACGATTCTATTTTGTAGGAATGTTCTGCGTGATACCGATTTAATACAGCTTGAGGATATACAAAATAACATTGCAAACTGTAATAAAAAATTTGTTTCCGAGTATGAAAATTCCTTTAGAAAACTATTGCAGAAAAAGGGCGCAACATTTGAAATTATAAATCGGGATATACAAAAACAGGCCAATGATATTTTATATCTTTGGAGAAGATGATTATGCCAACATGGCTATTCTTGTTTCCGGGGTTCTTCCACAAATATCCCTTCTCCGGCTGAGTATTCCGGGCGATTCTGAACCGTCATTCCGGAAGCACAGGTTCTTCCGCGAAAATCCGTTCCTTAATAAAGTGCAATTTCGATAATCTAACATTTCAGGTATACATATAAATTTTGCGATGAAGGATTACGGAAAAATGCGGAAGAACCTCCCGCCCAAGAATATCCATCTGGCAAAATGCGCTTTCAATAATCTAGCATTTCTGGTACACATATAAATTTTCCGATAAAGGATAGTGGGAAAATGTGGAAAAACCATGCAGCGGGGCCGCCACTCTGGTGTGGCAAGCCCCGGCACAATCATCCGAATCTTCAGAAATTTGACTGAAAATCTATTTTCCTAAATGTCATCTTTGAATTTATAAGATTTGTTTAACTATTTAATCTACATATTTTACCTGTTACACAATCACCCTCATAGATAAATACAGCCTCCCAATCACTCCATTTTGTAATAGAATAATTCCCTGCATGAATTTCTTTTTCAGCATCTACCAGCCAAATAAGCTTCATCCCCTTATTATCAAGGAATGCATCTAAAATATCTTTTCGAACAACAACACTATTTATCTCTTGTGTCATATTCGTATCAAAGGCAGCTAGAATTCCATTAGAATCATAGTAAAACCCATCTGCCTCTTGCTGCCTCAAATTCATCATTTCAATCAGTTCGGCGCATGGTGCACTTCGGGAAATCACACTTTCTTTTGTTGCATCATATTCTTCTTCCCACAATAAGTCCGTTGTTGCATGAAGAATTTTGCCTATTTTTCTCTTAATTTGTCGTTGTATTGTTTTCTTCTTGAATGGAACCTCTGAAATTTCAAAGTCATCTTCCTCACTATCCACTGATTCTTCTGCTGCCTGCCCCTTGCCATCAGCCGAACAGGAATATTTATGCAATAGTGTCTCTAACAAGGGAAAATTTGGAACCCTCACCGTTTCAGTAACCGCTTCGTACTCACCAGTTTGAAGCTGTACATCCACCCAGGCATATGCATTCAATTCTCTACAACTCGGTGCCCAGGGATATTCTCGGTTAAAAACAGAATAAGATTCATTATGAGAAGCCGTATCAATCGTAATAACCGATTTCCCATTTTCTGCACACCTAGAAAGTTCGTTTGCCTGTTCTGGAGTGACAAAATACGCATACAGCCAGCTCCACACCAATAGCTTTTCTATATTCAAATCTCTACGTCCTGTATCACAATACTTTGTCAAACATATCCACTTAATCCCATCATGGTCTGTCAGAATCAGCGTATTCTTTAATTTATCTAAAAAAATTCCTTTTGTTTCTAACCATCTCTTCTGCGCTGCCTCTGTAGAAATATCAATATGATTGTTTTCCTCTCGCCCCTCGATTATCAATTTATCCAAAGCATCGAATTTGGGAGCAGCAGCGCAAACCATAAATTTTTTATTTAAAGTTGGATCAAAGTCTCTGACGTATGGTTCCCACGCTCCCTCAAATTTGATTTCTTCTTTTACTGAATAGTTCCAGCGATCTACCATCTTACAATGATCTGAAATACGAGCTAACATGTTATACATTGTAATCCATTGATACTTTTTCCCAATTCTTTCAATCTTTACAGTCTGATGTCTATCATAACTGCCACAATGCTGATCGTGTTCTCCAAAGTATTCTTCAGAAAAACCTAGTTCTGTTTGGATATAATAAACAGCGTAATTGAACATTTTTTTATCATCCACATCAAAACTGTGTAGAGCACTCTGGAAAACATAGCGGCCAAAGTCCCCATACATTCCCATACTCTCAAATCGCATAGAATGGATTAACCAGAACATCGCTCCACTATAGTCCTTTTCCAAATAATGTTGATCTTCTATCTCTGGAATCACATCAGAATTATACGGAGGTTTAATTTTATCTCGCCTTATAATACCGGTGTATTCCGGATTCTCATAAAGGAATCGCTCAATAATTAGCCGGGCATAGTCTCTAAGCAGAATATCTGGATATACTTTTTCCTGATTGAACACCGTATTATAGACATATTCCGCCAAGGCTTGAAATTCCCCGTCATCTGTCCGCTTACAGCAAGCGCCAAATACAATTCCATATAGACGCTGAATAATATAAGGGTCATCTACATTCTTAAATTTTTCAAGAATACTCTGACATAGGTTAAAATGTTCTTTCAAAATCTCTATCATAGCTTTTGATGTATAATCTCTTAACCATCGATTAGATGAAGACAAAATCCAGCCAAATAGCGTTAACAACAATTCTATCTGCTTTTCATTTGTTATTTCAAGTTTTTCTCCACTATCATACATCTTAATGAGCTGTATGGTTCTGTCGGCGTCATTACTTGTCAGTTGATTTATATAAATTGTCCAAAGGTAATCTCTTTTATTCAGCTTATAGCCGGAAAGAAAGCTATGAAGATAATCTGCACTAAACGGATGTGAAATTTTCACGCTGTTTCCAATCAGCATCGGCCATAAATCTTCTGGACTACAGGGGTACTTTTTCAGCAAGACCAAAAAATATTCTGTTGGAATGTATCGGTTATCCCTCCATTGGAAAGAATCTATATATCTTGAAAAAATTAGCCATTTATCGTCAAGGTTTTTCAAATTATCGATTATGTCAATACACTCTTCCCCATATTTTTCTGCATACAGCGCACAGACATTTACAAACATATCAATGTTCCAGGAGCTACCTAGTTTTCCCTTTTGTATTTTCAAAATCTTCTCAGACAGATATGTACGCGTTTCTTCTCTCGTTTGACATTTTTTTATAATTGCTTTTGCACAGTAGTAATCATTCATCTGGTCAAAAGCAAAATACATTGTTTCTACTCCCTCAAAGATGGAATCATGAAGAATATGCTCTTTCAGAAGCTGACTCACAAAAGGCGCCGCGCTCATTCCATATTCAATCCAAAAACTCAAATGGAGCAGTTCCTTCTTAGGAATGAATCGCTTCTCGTGCAGCACTAACCATTCTGAAATTTCTGTAATTAAGGGACTCAAAATATCTTCGTCCTCTATATAGCCTTTTGGCTGTAACTCTTTCGCAAAACGCCGATAAATATTTTTATTAGCATGCGCAATCAGTCTATCGTACAGTGTAGGCAAGCTTACCTCTTCACCATTGTATGTTTTACAATACAGGGTGAGAAAAAGGGGATTTGACATTTCATAGCCGAAATATTCCAACGGAGTAAATGGAATGTTATAATGATTTAAAAATTCTCTTACTGCCTGGACACTGTTGTCCTCAAATCCTCTATGAACCATGGTTATAACATCTTCCTGTCCCTTCAAGACCGAATCTGGCAAAATTGACTCTTGGTATTCCGAACGGTAGGATAAAACTAACCGAACCATGGGAGAGCGTTTTACCTTATCGATTATAGATGACAGACCTAATTTCCACAGTTTTTTATTCCATGTCTCGTTAAGGGCATCAATGAAAACCGGTACAATATAGTTATTTTTTTCTCCAATAGATTCCAAGATATCAATCAGATCCTCAAAACTATAATTTAGTTTTAAGTTCTTCATAATCTGTTCATGGATTGGTTCATCAGTAAAATAAATCCCTGCTATCAATAGTAGCCCCATTCTTTCATCACTAAGAAGGCTCTGCATCTTTGAGGCCAAAAGTTGTGATTTTCCTGTTCCTGCTCTGCCAGAGATAGTCAATATATTGCCCTGCAATAACTGTCTTTCTCTTTCAGAAATTATTATCTTATCCGGTAATTCTATTAAAGTATTCAGTTTATGTATCCGGCTCTCTAAATCCTGATATTTTTTGAATGCTTCATTTCGCTCTTTCCGGTCCCTTTCCTTGTCACAGAAAAACGTATACTTTTCGTTCCGTTCCACCTCCAGATTTTTTCGTTTTTTTACTAATTCATCCAAAAAAGTCGCAACAGACAAGCGTACTGTCCTGTCCCATTCGACAGACTCGTATAACGTTTCAGCATTTACCTCTGGAAGAGCTAATACGCTTTTTTCTAGTTTCTTTAAATAATCTTTTCTATGACCTTGACTTAGCAATGCTCTTATCTCATCAAGTAAATATCTCTTCTTTCCATTAAGATATTGTACCGCCTTTTGGTCGTGAATAAACAATGATAACTCATCTGAAAATACCGTTTCAACATTGAAATCACGGTTATATCGTTCTCCAAGTTCACTCAACATATAGCCCGTATGAGTTACAAACCATTCTGGCTGAATCGAGTGATTCCCAAAATAATATAAGCCAAGATAAGGATATTTACTCCTTATAAGATCAAGAATCGCCTCATCCGTAATTAATTGTATTTCTATATTTGCTTTTCTTAAACTTTCTATCGCATTCTTATACCCATCTGATGTAGCTTCAATAGGCCTGTTACAAAAAAGATATACAAGGTCAACAATTCCCTCCTTACCTGTGTAGTACTCGACAGTCTTCTCCGCAGAATCTTTTATCTGTTTATATTTTACATCATGGTCAAAAAATTTTGCCTGAAAACCAATCCAACGTCTATTTTTTTCATCATATATAGGCTCTGTCTCCAGCCCATGATTATTTGGATTAGCATGAAGATACTTAAACCTAAATTATTCACGGAACAGTATCTGAATTGATAACAGTACCATGAATCTGAAAATTGATCCATGCAGCCATAAC
>ENA-OWOC01000242-OWOC01000242.1-gut-metagenome-genome-assembly--contig:-NODE-242-length-19655-cov-13.524773_pt1 | contig 19655 bp, 20 predicted proteins | sample MGYA00248245_ERZ651791 | MGnify/ENA primary metagenome ERZ651791 (study PRJEB26908, sample SAMEA4031703) | gut metagenome | biome: gut; feature: normal infant; material: stool | place: China | collected...
AAAACCGAGGGTCCCAAAATGGCAAAAATCGCTAAGAAGCTCACTGACACTGAAATCAAAAGCACCAAGCCAGCCGACAAAGAAATCAACTTGTTTGACGGTGATGGTTTGATCCTACGAATCGCTCCCCTCTCGAAAGGAGGGAAGAAGAATTGGTATTTCAGGTATGCTGTGCCGGTGAGTAAGAAAAGAACCAAAATGAGCCTTGGGACCTACCCTCACCTCACACTAGCAAGAGCAAGAGCCTTACGAGATGAATATCTTTCCTTGCTTGCCAATGGCATTGATCCTCAAGTCCATAACAACAATAAAGCTAATGCCTTAAAGAATGCTACTGAACACACTCTCCAAACCGTGGCAAGGAAATGGTTAGATGAGAAGGTAAAGACCTCTGGTATCTCACAAGACCATGCAGAAGACATCTGGCGAAGTCTAGAGAGAAATATCTTTCCCGGCTTAGGTCATGTTCCTGTCAATGAGATCCGACCCAAACTCTTAAAACAACATCTTGACCCCATAGAAAAACGAGGTGTCCTTGAAACACTTCGCCGCATCATATCCCGCCTGAATGAAATTTTCCGCTATGCAGCAACTGAGGAACTTATCGAGTTCAATCCGGCTGACAACCTGGGGCAACGGTTCAGTAAGCCTAAAAAACAGAATATGCCAGCATTACCCCCTTCCGAACTCCCCCGCTTCCTGGTTGCTTTAAACAATGCTTCTATCCGTTTAGAAACAAGGCTACTGATTGAGTGGCAACTTCTCACATGGGTTCGCCCAGGTGAAGCTGTTCGTGCGAGATGGGCTGATATTGATATAGAAACCAGCATTTGGAACATACCATCCGATTTTATGAAGATGAAGAAGCCGCATAAGGTTCCATTAAGTAAAGAAGCTTTGCGAGTATTGGATTCATTGAAAGCCATCAGTGGGCACAGAGAGTGGGTTTTCCCCAGCATCAAAGCTCCGCTCAATCACATGCATGAACAAACAGCTAATGCCGCTATTATTCGAATGGGCTTTGGCGGTGAGCTTGTAGCCCATGGAATGAGATCCATTGCACGAACGGCCGCAGAGGAATCTGGTAAGTTCAGGACAGATGTCTTAGAAGCGGCACTTGCCCACTCGAAGAAAGATGAAATAATTGCAGCCTATAATCGTGCCGAGTATCTCGCAGAACGAATGGTTCTCATGCAATGGTGGAGTGATTATGTCATTGCTCAAAAGTTTAAAGCTATTGCGGCATAACAACTCTATAAGGGGTTAAATCTTCCAGCCCCTTATTCCCTCCTAAGACATAACTTTCTGTTTTTATATCACTTTCTTCTGAACCAAGATACATAGGCAGTAACGAACAAAAGCGATTTTCTGTATGAACTGGCAAACAATACAAGAAATGCGAGATCAAAGCTGTGGAGTTGTCTGATATGGATATCCCCTTTTTGTCTTGTAACCTCTCTCTGATATCATATATAAATGTTTCTTTGCACGCGAAGAAACAACATATAAAAGTCTACGGGCAACATAATTTTGATGCTCTGAGCTACAATTTATAATATCATTCCAATTAGGTATTTTCCCATTTAGTAATCCAGTGCAAATGACCACTTCATACTCATCACCTTTTGTCGAATGACAAGTTGTGATTTTAACACCGCTTCTAAAATTGAAAAACAAATGTAATTCATTTGCTTTATAAGCCATATTATACTTTAACATTCTTTTCAATGTGGCATTAATCAAAAGTTCCATTTCTTGATAATAGTAGCTATCATTACTTATGCCCAAATTAATAGAATGGCAAAATCTCGTTATAACCTGTCTCAACCAAACATCAATTTCACAATTATAATCCACAGATAATGATATTTTATTAATAATCTTCAATATTTTTTTAGGAGACAACGATTCAGTATAGGGTGCAACAACATTTAATTCTTGAAGGAAATCCCGCAATAGCTTCTGTCTAGTATTAAAATTAGAGGGAATTCTCCTAATTAAAAATAGTTTAACTAAAGCAAGCCAAAGATTCTCATTGTTTTTAGGTATAGGAGAGATCATGACTCCATCAATTTCTATATCCGGATTAAGAGTAACAATATCATTTGAAAGTTTTATCACATCAAACCAACCAGGACACAGAATAGCAATTTCATTTGGAAGTACTCCCTGAGCCAAATGAGTTCTAATAATACCTGATACATAAATCGGCAGTTGAGAAACATCTACCTCGCTTTCTTTAAAAATTACTGAGTTGAAATCCTTATTATCTGAAAGTGAATTAATCTCATAATCTTCGTCTTTGTATTTACTATAAAAATCAACAATAGATTGGCTACTACGGAAACACCCCGTTAATTTCATCTCGGTTAGATTATCAAGTTGGAAACAATCAATTAATTCATCTCTATTCTTTACGACAGCCCCCAAACCAGTGTATATAGCTTGCTCTTTATCCCCAATAAAAGTAATCATTGTATTTTTCTTTAATACAATTTGTCTGAGTATCTCATATTGTATAAGAGAGGTATCTTGATATTCATCGACTAAAATACACCTTAAAAGTAAAGACAATCTTTCACAAAGTGCATTGTATTTTGTCAACACTCGACAAGTCAGATTTAATATCAAACCAAAATCGATTAATTTTTTCTCATACAAATGATTATGATATTCTTTTACAATCAAATGTTCTTTGGTCCCACGGGAATAAAACTGACCAAGGTTAAAATCTAAATTAGTAAAAACTTTATCATTTGCAGATAGGCCATGTTTTTCTTTTAATTCATTTATGAGAAATTCCTTTTCATGTTCATCAATTACACTAAATCCTCGGCAAAGTCTTGGTATCTTATCTACATTAGGTTTTATAATCCAATTCAAACAAAAACTGTGTATTGTTCCAATCCATAACGATTCACTACTTATGCCGAATGACATAATCCGTTCAAGAATCGTATCGGCTGCTATATTTGTATATGTAAGAGCAATTATCTTCTTTTTACCAATACAAAATAGTTCTTTATTTTCTAAAATGAAACAAAGTTTAGAAACCAATGTTTTTGTTTTACCCGACCCTGGACATGCCGTTAATAATAAATTCCCGTTGAATTTAACGGCATCCATTTGCTCAGAAGTTAAATTTCTATATGGCATAAACTATAACTCCAACAATCTTACAAAACTGTCATTGAAGTGTTTCTTATATTCTATCATTTTACTAGAAAAATCTTTTTCGGCATTTATACAGTCAAATGCTTTAACCCCCATTAAAGACATATTGTAGTCAAGCATTTTTTGATATATAGGCTCAACATTTCTATCCCGAAGAACAAATTGAATGGCCTGTAAAATATAATCAGGAACACGATTATCAACACTAAGATGTTCTACCATTTCAGTAGCTAACCATCCCTTCCCTATTTTCTTTGCAAACTTTAATACTCTTTTATACCGAACTCTGAGATCAGATGAATTTACGTCTGATTCAGCCTTTTTAAAATACGCTTCTTTTTTATACTCGGTTTTCATAACTTCTATAAACAAGTTATTGTTTTCATCGTAGCGAACAAGCTCAGTTTCGAAAGTATTTTCTGCGTAATGAACAGTTATAAACTCATTACCTTCAATATATTTATCTAACTCTTCTTTTCTTCGTAATCCATCATCTTCGGCATCTACCAGAGATTCGACAAAATCCGCATCAAAAATATTATCAGCTACTTTTACATAGGCCGAATCAAGATCCGTGAGAATTGCACATTTTCTTTTCAACCGTTTTTCATGGAAAAGATTAGAAATATGTTTAAAAACAGTGCCATCTACTTTGATAAGACTTATACCCAACTCATCTAAACTAATTCCTAAAGTTTCTTTTACCATTGCTGGTATTAAAATAAGTTCTGCATCGCCTTCTACCAGAATGACACTTTTAGCAAACAAAAGGTCACTACGAATTGCATCAAGATATCGCTCTACGGAAGAAATTTCTTTCGGCGTCAAACCAAACGATGGATGATATACATCAGTGAATCCATTTTGGCGTGATAATATATTCATTGATGATATTTTTGATACAGAGCTAATTTGTGTTGAATGTGTAGAAACAAACACTTGCGTATTTTTAAAATTGAAGTTATCGAAAAGGGTTTTTTGGATATGATTATGAATATGTGCTTCGGGCTCTTCAATTAACAAGAAGTGAGTAATATGCTCTTCACTATCCCTTATTTCTTCGTATTCATATAACTTTAAAGCAAGATAAATTAAGTTTGCTCCACCAAGACTCAGATCATCAATCTTTCCTGAGCCATTGTAATCCAGAGAATCTTCAACCACTAAGCCAAGTGATTGAATTAATTCTGTGAAATCTTCTGGAAGTTGTGAGGATACTAATATTTTAGGGGAATAAGTCGAGCCTACTGTATTAAGTAATGAAGCAGATATCTTATTACTCAATCTCTCAATTTCAGGTATAGCTGAAATTTTACCATTGATCTCTTTAACATTTTCTACAATATCTCTTCTATCATCAATTTGTTTACTTTTTAAAGTAAGTAATTTATACAATGGATTCGTTTTATAATATTTAAGATCTGCAACTACATTCCTAAGTGCTTTGACATAAGTGCAAGCGACTTCGCTGCCTAAGGCAAAGTAAGGTGGCTTCTTAACCCCTAATACAGTAGCATCATCATCATTAGGATTTGAAAAGGAGTAACTATCAAAATCACCAACTACTTGTTTATAAATTTCGTCATTATTCAAATCAACCTTTGTTCTAACAAAAGCTACTGCTTCATATGTTTCTTTAGAAATAATATGGTTAGATGCAAATGCAGTAAAAGAAGCGGATCTTGCTTCCACATTGTCATCTTCTAATGTTAACTCATACAGCTTTTGTCGAATATGAAATTTAGGTCGATATATAAAAGTATAATTACCTTCCTTTATAGACTTATCATTACCATCATTTACTGTATAGTTGGCAAGGACCTGTTCCTCCTCCGACTCACTTAAATCATCAAAATATAGCGTAATTATGATCCAATGACCAAAGGGTTCGGATAATCCACGGTAGAAGTCCTCATTAGATAGAATCCTAGAATTCATTGGGAGAGAATCATCTAGAATTAATCTCATCGCATTAAATAAATTTGTTTTTCCCGAAGCATTTTCACCGATAATTGTATTCACTGAGCCTTTAACAAAGTAGAAATTTGAGCTTCGAAAGTTTTTATAGTTTCTAATAGCTAATTTATTGATATACATAGTAATCGATTGGGCCCTTAGCATAGTTTTACTACACATTAGATTACTCCATAGCCACCAGAAGCACAAAGCCATCGAGTTCAAAAGTCTAGTTAAGTCAAGTAAAAGCAACATGGTTTACAAAAAGAACTAAAAGAAAAGATATAATACCGAATTGAAATTAGATTATGAAAACCAATATAACGGTTAAAACTCTTTTAAATCAATAAATTACACTAGATAAAAATTAATATTGACGATGCAACATAACTATCGGATATTAAATGAACAAAAAATTTCAGACACATCCTAACAATGATCTTGATACTTACTGACAGTAACGATGTTCATGCAGATGTAGTTTCGATGAAACTCGGTGATAACTATTTCCGTTTGAATTTAGATATAGAAGCCCTTAAAGATACCAAAATTAGCTTTGATGGCTCTGAATGGACTATCTCCCAGAACGGAAAAACGATCAAAAATTCATCCGTAAAATGTGTTTGGCCAAGGCGGGTATCTGTTCAAGTCAATTCTGAACAACAGCAAGATCAAAGTAATGGTTTCAGATTATGGCGATCTGAATGGAATAAAAGCCTTTTTGGTCTATATAATGCATTATCTGAAAGTTGCTGGTTTAATCATGTAAGAGATGCAACTCTCGCTGATAACAAGTATTTTCAACATAAAATAGCTAATGAAGTTGGGCTAAATAACCCAGCATTTATAACATCAAACTCCAAACAAGACCTCAAAAATTTCTTAACTACTTATCCTGATTCGGTTGTTAAATTCATGTCGCAAGATATGTATGTCTCTGAATCAGGTGAGATATTAGGTCTATATGTAAACAAAATCAGTTTAGAACAATTAGAAAGTTTCTCAAACGATTCAGAAAATCCTATTACTCTTCAAAAATATGTTAATAAAAAATTTGAAGTTAGATACACAGTAATTGAAGATAAACATTTTGCTTGCGCTATAGACTCTCAGCATTCAAACAAGGCAAAAGTAGACTGGCGTAGATACGATATACCTAATACACCGCACTGGAAAATTGATGCACCCACTTCGGTGAAGGAAAAAATAAATTCCTTAATGTCTAAGTTAAATCTTCGATATGGGGCTTTAGATTTCATCGTTGATGAAAATAATGACTGGTGGTTCTTAGAGGTGAATTCTGCTGGTCAATGGTTGTGGATCGAAGATTTATCCGGCATGGATATTTCCGGGTCCATTGCAAATTGGTTAACTTCAAATAGCAGGTAAACTATGAATGTATTTGGTTTGAATTTTCTTGAAAAAATGGAATCGGAACAAAACGTAGATGTATCAAACTGGGCTTGGAAACCAGAAAATAGTGAAGCTCAACGAATCTATGGTTCAGGTATGTCAACGAAATCTCGTGAATCTACTTATGCTGCTGAAAAAGATAGCAGAGAGGATTCAGATCGCCCTAACGAAGGGTTAGCAGCATAATAATAAAAGGAGGCCGACGCCTCCTTTTAACTTAATCAGAGTAGGAATGAAAAATGAAAACCAACATTACGTTTAAAATATTAGGTTATATCGCAATATTAATTGTTTTTTCTGGTGTTTTAATGACATTGGGACGATTCATCGGAGAACACTCCCTTGAAATAATTTTTGTTCTTCCAGTGATTTATGGATTTTGTTTTTTCAGATGGACATATCAAACACTTGGAAAAAGACTTAAGTATGGTAATGATTGTATGCTATATGCAGCAGCTACTATTGCTGCATGTGCGTTAGTAGTAAACACAAGCATTTTTACAATAGAATTCTTTTCGATAACCATGAAAAACGTTTTTGGCTATGTAATAACTACCGTATTGGCAACTTCAAGCATGATAAAACTTTTAATCACTTATGACGAATATAAAAGCTCCTGATCATATCTTTCACTTTAATTACATCATCATTGATATATCTCATAGTGAAATGAAATGTCATGACTGTAATTATTATTATAAAAAATGCCAATTGTCCAATCAAGTCATTCTTTATATTAATAAACCCCAGTGAAACGATGTAATTTAGAGATACAAAGTTAACCAGAATCAGTAGGAACAAATAAAAGATCTTCTTCATGCTCACCTCATTCATTATTTATACAAACATAGTTATACTAATTAAATATAGTTTGTCAATATCACTCAAAACAATAAATTTATAAGCAAGAGCTAACAAATAGAAGCTGAGCTTCTATTTGTTGCCTTGTTTTTTCTGCCCTACGGTTGAAAAAAATCAACATCTAATTTTATTAATTCTTTTTCTGTTTTTTAATAATGCTCTGTAAACTTTCATTTTGTTCTCTCTGAATACGTTTAAGCTCATCTATTTGGAACTGTTTTTCATCAATTTTAGATAACAACTTACTGTTCAATATGTTCAGTGTATTTTTTGTTTCAGTAATTTCGTCATGAACTTCATTTATTCCTTTATCGTACTTCATCGAATTTATTTTATTACTTTCAAAACTTAGATATAAAGAATATCCTTGCATTAGCATTGATATAAATACTAATATTATCCCAATCCAGGTGGGCTTTTTAGATGCAGAAATAGCTTTTGATATTCTTTTATGAAGTCCTTGAAAGACGTAAATATCGCCCCCGTCTGCTATACTTTCAATACTGGTAGATATCGCGTCAATTGAGAACATGAATTCCCACAATACTTTTCCCAGAGAAAAAGCGAGTACAATTGTGCCAACAAAAGCTAAAACCGCACCGAAAATAGACACATACTCAGAGTTAATCATAAGAAAATCGAACATGTTTTTCCTTGCCACACTATAAAAACAAAAAATTTAAATTTATAGCAAAACTACTGCCGGTAATTTTTTAGATGTCCCATCACAAAGAATCCCTTTGTTTTTACCTGTCCCTTTAATTATCATTCCACTACAAGAGAGGAATGGCTTCCATTTTTTACCAAATGTAGGTTCTTTTGGTTGCACGTATCTTACACCACATTTTTCACACTTTAAAATATCATCATCATCAGAGTTTTCTTTTAGTATTCTGAGTACTCTTTTAATATTAGCTTCTAATGAAGCTACGTTTTTAAATTTAAACTTTGTACCAATACAATCAAATAAAGACGCACTTATTGCCTCATAATTTAATTTGTCCACATTTCCTTCAAAAACATTCCCAACAAAAGGACAAAATACAGAGACTTGCCATTCATTACCTAAATCAAACGTATATGAGTCACCTATATTACTTTGATTTTTAATCTCAAAACCATTCGCAAATAAAATATCGCTAACTTTTTCTTTGGAAAACATATGTACCTCCTTAACGTTAACTATTTATGGGTGAATTTTACTACAATCTCATTAAACATGCCATAAAATGGCTATAACTCAATGATGATTTTGTTCATACACTTAACAAAACACCGCACCAAATATTGACATTTACAAAAAAGACAATTATTAATCATAACAATACATATAAAAAGGAGTTTATATGGGAAAACAACCAGTTATTATTCATTCTGATAAACGCAGAAAAAAAGAAATTCAGCATTGTAAAAAAAATACAAATCCTGTTATGGATTCAAAGAGGACTTACTGTGTTAGTGTCAGATTAAACAAAAGTGAATTAGCGAAACTTAATATATTAAGAAAGCATTACCCAAAAGGAGAGTGGCTTCGTATGGCTTCCCTTCAAAACTTGCCTCCTGTTATACCGGCGATTAATACCGAAGCCTGGAAAACCTTAACTGTCATATCACAAAAGCTAAATCGAATTGCGACCCATATAGATTGTAAAAGCAAAGATAGTCAGCTTACTCATACCGAATTGTTCGCTGTGAAGCGACAACTTGAAGAGATTCGCACGAATCTTTTAAGTGACGGTATATGGAGCCTCCCTAATGAAGGGAATGCGGAAGATCAAGAGGGGTAAGAACTTTGCTGGTGTGGTCCAATATGCATTGAAGCCAGGTTCACATCATAAAAGTGATCCAATCGTCATTGGCGGGAACATGTTAGGTGATTCAGCCTTGGAACTGATAGTTGAATTTGATGGCACCAAACAGCTTCGGCCAAATGTCCAGAAACCGGTTTGGCACAACTCGCTTCGCCTGCCTGATGGAGAATCACTAAGTGCTGAACAATGGTCCAGCATCGCAGATGATTACATGAAGAGGATGGGGTTCAGTGATACTCATCTTCGTTGTTATGTTCTACATGACGATTCTGCCGGTCAGCACATACACATCATCGCGAGCAGAATCGACATGATCGGTGGGAAGCTCTACTTAGGTAGGAACGAAAACCTCATCAGCACCCGGATCATTAGTGAACTCGAAATCGCTCACGGTCTGACAGTAGCCAAGACAGCACTATCCCTCTTAAATACACAACCGAAGCGAAAAAGAATCTCTCGCAACGAACAAATGCTATCAGAACGGACTGGGGTTCCCTCCCCTAAAGAAGCTCTCCAACAGATACTTGATAAAAGTTTGGCAGATACACCTGACCTTTTAACTTTTATCAAGAAGCTGGAAGAAGCAGAAGTCGGCTGGACGGCGAATGTCGCAAGCACTGGTAAAATGAACGGCTTCTCATTCTCTTACCGCGATATAGCTTTCAAGGCTTCGCAGTTAGGTAAGGGTTACTCTTGGGCTAATCTTCAAAAGCAACTTAACTACAATCCTGACCACTTAGAAGCTATACGAGCGACCAAGAAGGCTATCCCTGCTCCTGCTCCTGCTCCTGCTCCTGCTCCTGCTCCTGCTCCTGCTCCTGCTCCTGCAACAGTTTTAAGAACCACTGAGAAAAAGGAAAGTATCAGTGAAAAACTTGCTGAACTCGAACTGCAACTCAGAGAAGACAAACGAAACGAGATTGTAGAAAAGATTCTTCAAAAAAACGCGGTACAACAACAAAAGCATCTCCGTTTCGTAAAGTGGCTTGCTTCCTTAAAGCAATACATTGAGCTTCTGAGAGGCTATGGGAAGAGCATTCTTCACAAACCCATTCCAGGGTTCTCAAAATTGTATCCAACTCAACCTCTACATAGGGAAAGGAAAATTCGTTTATAGACAGCAGTTTGTAAACACCTTTCGTGAAACCACTCTTTTCCCTGGTAATAAATTTTTGTTTAGTCAAGCAAATATTGATCGTTATTACAGATCAATAACCTAGTTATGATAGTTAATAACTATCAAGTAACAATCATCGATCGGTACAAGCAATTTTACTAAAGCAGGGCGGTCATCGAGAATCTCTGTAAACGCACCATTTAATCTGCAACCTTGGGGTTGATATGAAAAACGAAACAGTGAAGTGTCCTTTTTGCTTTCAGGAGAGTCCGTTTGGTGTCCGGGTTTGCACCGGTTGTCATTCCATAATCAAATATGGAGCCGTTTCAGCCTGGTTAGCTTTGCTCATAGGAATTGTGCTGTTAGCGATTGCTTTCTTCATACTCGCTATCAGTCAAAGTTTTATATTAACTGTCGTTATCTATTTTGCCTCAGCAATTTCTTTAAGATTTTATTTACGTAAGAAATTTGCACACAGAGCCCTTTTCATACATAAAAGCTAACTTCTCCATTTTAAATATAATAAGGAACATTGAATGAATAAAGTTATTGTTATCTCTTTTTTCTTTGCAATATCTTTAATTAGCGGGTGCTCAGCATCAGGGAACCAAAAAATTAAAAATGAAACTGCTCAGAGTCTACAATCAAAAATAATTAAAAACAAAACAACTAAGGCAGAGCTACTTGCTCAACTTGGTGAGCCTGACACCAGAACGACTCTTGACGATGGCAACGAGCAATGGAGATATTTCATGTATAACAATCAGTTCAATGCCTCAACTTTTATTCCTGTGGTTGGGCTATTTACTGGTGGTTCACAGACTCAGTCTAAAACTCTCGAAATAGACTTCAAAGGCCAAACCGTAAGCAAATGGACATTCTCTACTGACAATAATAATACCAAAACTGGTGTTCTCAATTGATTATTTCTGGAAATGATAAAATGAAAACCTTTTCAATCGTTACTGTTTTTCTTACAGCATTCCTTCTAACCGCATGTAACAGTGAACCATCTGAAAAAGACATCTATAATGCATTGAGTAAATGGACCGGAAGTCAACTGACGTCAGTGAAAAAAGTTGATTGCACAAAAGAATCTGATAAAAGTTATAAGTGCAATGTAGTAACGGCGTTTGATAATCATTTAAAACAAGCATCAACGATTAAATTAATAAAAACAGATGATGGCTGGCAATTTGTAGGTAATTAGCAATAATTAAATATTAAAATGAAGCTCCCGAAAGGGAGCTTTTATAATCGAACATTTCTTACTCTGACAACTTCATGGGTTAACTCTTTCTCGATAACCTGCACTTCATACTGTGTTCTTACAACAGCATAAATTTCTTCTGTTTTTTCTTGATTGTTATCAATATAGTTGACGAGAGAGTTTAGCTCCCTGATAACAGCCTCCTTATTGTTTAATCGCTGTAACAAAGTACTTGTAAGACATTTGTATACAGAACTGAACATCGTCATAATGTTGTCTATGTTGCGATTAGAACGAGTGTATAGCTGTCTTGGGTAGAAATACTTTAAATGATAGCCAACAAAAAGCAGATATAGCTGGTATGAGAAGCTTTTATCATGTGGCTGATATCGCTTAGATATATATTTATCAACGATAATAATAAGCTGTTCTTCCAGTTTTTCCACTGGAAAGTTGTTTTGTTTGTCCATAAATTGCATCCTTGCAAGTTAGTTTTGTCTTCCTGACTAAATATATATTTATAGGAATTATTTAGCTTGTCAATAGGCGTAACCTATCAATTGTTATTTTTTATTAAATGGCCTATTCAATTGTTCCATAGAAAGGCCATGTCTATAAGCATTATACTGCCAATAGGTAAATTGCTCTTTGTATCTATTGTTTTGTTTTTTAAGCATTTCATTTTCGGCTTTTAGATTTAATATTTGTTGTGCTGCAATCGTTAAATTAGCTGGTTTCTTTAAACCTGATTCTTTCAAGTTGAGCAAGTTCTTCTTTGTTCTATATGCATCAACAACTTCATTATGAGCACTTAAAGATTGCCTTGTGATAGTTCTGTTTAGATTTTTATATACTGATTCACATAAATCATCCCATGTAATTTTGCCGTCCCAGGTCAGTATAATATTTGTAATTGTTTTTATTTCACTCCTGTTTAAATGTTTTGCCATATGTATCTCCTGTTTCAATTATTCAAAAGTTTATTAATTCTTTCCAAGTTTTTTTCGTGGTGTTGCAACCATTTATCAGCACCATAGTCACCATTTTCAAAAGCGAGTTGAGTTATGTTTTTCAGTTGTATTACTTTTTCCCGGATAGATTCAAGCCTCATTCTATCAGTGGACTCCATGCCCAATGCTTCATTATCACATTTCAAAAACTGATTAACTTTATTACAAGGTTGAACCAAATAGTTATGCACACAGTAACCAAATTCTGTTAAGTGAATTGCCCCTTGAGAAAGGTTATCGAAGTCAACTGGCGATTCAATTGAGGGAGCTGACTCTCTTTTACAGTAGTTACTCTTGTTCAATTTGATAGCTTTAATTTTATCTAGCATATCCTCTTCCGACACATGGTTATAAACTCTGTTCTGATTCACATTGACACGACCAGACCATTTAGCAATATCCAGTTCAGACATTTCACCATAATGAGCTATTGTGTTTAAAAGGTGCCGTGGTTGGTGTGACCGGATAAGTAGTGGCTTACCTTCAATATCATAATATCCATATCGGGCGAAAATATTTTTAAATCCAGACTCATTACGCATTTTATTTTGTATATCATTAAAAAAGAATCCTTTAGTAGGTTTGTAAAATGAATAGATATCACTCATTTGGGATAAAGAAAATTGGCGAGGATTCAATAAACATAATGCATTACTAAATCTTATAGATTTTTCTTCATCATACCAAGGAAAGTCTCTGCTAAAACCAGAGCTAATCATTTCCCATAGCTCACTCAATGAATAGTTATAATCATTGGGGTTTAAGAAACTTTTCCCACCATCCAAACTCGTTCTTTTAATTTTTAGAACGCATGATTTATGATCATGTAAAGGGTAGCCAAGTGCATGACTAACCTGTACAACTGTCAACTTTAATTTTTCATCAACTTTTGGGCAAAGTTCATGTCGGTAAAATTTATCAGGGTATTTTTCGCACCATTGAGCAAATGCCCTTGCATTTTGTGATAAGGAAAGCAATCTTCTAATCGCTTTCTTCGCAACTGGTATCATAACCTGTGGAATCCACTTGATATTAGGGCCATACCCCTTAACCGAATAGAATCTCAGACCATATCTTTCGATACCCTTCTCATCTTTTTGTGTAATCTCACAATCAGCAGGTAAGGCTAAAATCTCAGAAATTCTGCTCGGACAACAAAGCAGAAGTGCAAATACTGCACTGGTGAATTTATCCCTTGGACTCAGTAGCTCATCATTTTTAGAAAAAATATCAGCAATAGCAAGTAATGCCGTTTCATCTGGTAACTTATCGTTTCTGTGATAGTCCTCAATCTCAGGAAGATAGTTGTTTTTTACCTTCTGCTTCACATGGTTTTTCCAGGATATGTATCCTAATTTTATAAGGTTATGTTCACATAGAAACTTTGATAATTTTTCAAGCTGTATCCCACATTGAGCGAGAACATTACCTTCAAAATATCTACTTCCGATCTGCATTGCCTCATCAAAAACAACGGCTGTAACATTATAAATGAGACCACTATTCAAAACCTGCAAAAGAGCCTGTTCGAGACATCTCAAAGCCATCATTATGGCCCCATAATTTTTCAAGGGCTTCAATGAGTGCTGATATCTAATATATGCTTTTGCAAAATCGAGGAAATCTTCATGCATTGCATCTTTGGAGTTAAATACTTTATGTCCAACACCTATCTTTCTAAAGGTTACATACCCTTTCCAAACATATTGTTCCCAATCCTGAGTTTGGGTTAGCCCAGATAGTTGATAGCGACAAAATTTTATGAATTCATTATAATTGTTTTCTGCCGTAAGTTGTTTTTTAGACTTAAATAAAATGATATTGTTCATTGGGCATTTACCTCATCAATATCAACTGGCATAAAGAAAGCACATTTATCACAAGGAAAACTTACATTTAAATTCTGACTTTCGCATTTTCTCGAAGAGCAAAACTTGAAATTCGTTATCTCTTTTGACTTTATTCCATTCATAAAAATATCAGCGACAAATGACAATTGTTCTGAAACAGCGGAATCAATCCTTTCAACACTCCCAGCAAGATTTTTAATATAAATGCCCGTACTTGAAGTAGAAGAATGATCCAACAATTCAGCTATGGTATTGGCATTATGTCCCTCCCTAGCCAGCATAGTTGCTATCGTATAGCGAAGCCTGCGAGGAGTAGCATTGAGTAGAGAACCTGTACGATTTGAAATTAAGTTTCCAGTATTAATAATATACTTCAATGCTGTATTAACAATTGTTGGTTTTGCATATATTTTATTAGACTCTAGGAAATTAGAATCTATTATGGCTAAATCAAGCAGTTTTTCCTCGTTCAAGAAAACTGGAACCTTTCCTTTGGTATAATCATCAAGAGTTTTACCAATGGTTTGCTCAACAAACCTCACGGATTGATTAGCTTGTAGTTGAACAATTGATGCAACTTCTGAGATTAGTGCCAGTTCTCTATATTGTAGGTGTTTACCTCGTTGTTTAACTCGTGGTACTGAAATTAAATATTCTACTTTACCATTATCTAAGTTCTGTTGAAGAAGGTCTTTATATTTCAACATAACTAACTGCTGAGGTCTTCTACCTGTCAGACTCATTAATAGCGATATTGCATAATCTGACAGTGACAGTACACCTATTCTATATGCATGATTCATAGCCTTGATCAGGGAAGTATGTTCTTCTTTAGTTAGTGGGCCCCCTGTTGGATCATCTTGTAACACAGACTGACCAGCTTTTTTTATTTTTAGGTCCAAATGCTTTAACAGTTCTACTGCACTTTCATCTATTCCAGGATATCCAAACTCAAACCATTTAATCAAAAATGGTCGTAAAACACGAAATGATCCTGGGGCTTTTGATAATTGCTTATTTTGATATTCAATTAGTACCTTATCATCAATATGAGTAGGAGATAGTTTACGGATAAAACTCTCCATATTTCTAACAATACTTTTCACATACAAATAGCTGTTGCTATTAAAATAATATTGTACTGTATATACAAATCCACAAACCAATTTTTCATTCATAACACATATCAATTCTCTAATGTTGATTCCATTGTTTTCAATCGAACTGACGATTTTATGTTCATGCAAAGACATTTTATCAGAGTTATATTTAATTAAATTATTCATCAAATCCTCCTTTGAATAGTTGCTCTTGTTGTTCAAGTGCAGTTTTTTTAGATAGCTCAAAAATATGCCTGCGATTATAAATTATTGAAGTATCTGAACCAGGTCGCCATCCCATGAGATAAGAACGGATTTGCTGTTCTTTTTCATCAGATATATCTTGGCCCTTGTCTATTGTTTTTGAGAACTCATAATTCCATGTGTGTCGTAATTTATGACCTGTTAATCCACTTAAAAGTGAGGATGATTGACGAACAACACTCACTATCTTATGGTATGAGGAAAATGACAGAGGTTGCCCTTGAGTCTTACCTTCCTTATAGGTAATAAACAGAAAATCATGCTTATTAGAATTTTTAACTTTCCTACGATCATTCAAAATATAATCTGAAATTTCATATATAAGTTTTGTGTCAGCAATTAATTTTCTCTCACACGTCTTCACTAATGGCTGATAAACTCGTGGATCTGTTTTATCATTTGCTCTCCTTCTTATTGCGATTGTTGATTCTGCAAAATCAATATCTCCAATACGCAGATTCAAAAGTTCACCTGCTCTCAAACCAAAGCAATGTAATAGAAGGAATATCAGATTGTTTCTTTGTTGCATTTTTTCCGTAAACGGGTTCAAGTTACTCCCTGGCGAAAGTATGCTAAACAAAGAATCTAGTTGTGCTTTGTCTAAGCTTTTTTCGATTTCCATATTATATTTATCATTATTCCTTGGTTTCTTTCTTTTTATGTTATTAATGAAAGCCATTACTTCCTTGAGAGTATTTTTCTGACCTGCATGTGAAAGAAGTATTTTGCACAACCATTCAAGATAGTTAGCGACTGTTGTAATGCGAAAATACTTAGTTGGTTTTTTGACATTTGAAACCATAAAATTACCATCCCCTCCATCTCGGAAATTTAATGAAGTGAATTCAATCAAATCCTCAATTTCATGAGGAGCGAGAAACAGCTTCTTCTGGATTCTTTCATCAATATTGATATTTTTTCTCATAAAGAATCGATATAACAATGAAATGCTCCCAGCGATAACCTTCATTGTTGATATAGACTCTGACCGATTCCTGACTTGTGTTGTTATATACAAGTTTGGATAATACAATGGCTCACCAGTATCTTTATTTACAACATGACAATATCTCTCACCATTTTCGAACATAAAAGAATCCACACAAATACTGCACATATTTTCCTCCTAAACTTTACAAAAAGTATAATTCCAATATATTAATAATAAGCATTTCGTAGATTTACAAATTTATTTGAATCAATTAAGCTATTTAGTTAAATTAAAACAGTGAGATAGACAATTATTCCTGTCAAATTATCATCTGGTAGATCTAGTTTCTATTATGTACACCTAATACTTAGAAAACTCTCTCACTGCCTTGCTAATAAACGGCGACCAAAATAATGTAAGTTATTTTGTAAGGTTTTAAGCCAAAATATGGGACCAAACTTTACATTTTTACAAAAGAGTTTTCAGCCCAATATGGTATTGAATTATTCGCTTTGAAAGACTTTTCATTTCTACAGGGCATTTAATAAGCGAGAACCATGTCTCATAAACATAAAACTGATCGAAAATATTAAGCTCAGAGATCGAATCTAACGGTTCTCTTAGATTCCCCACTAAATACTGGCTTAACCAGTAAACAATCTTTCTGTTAAATTCATTATCAGGTAAATCGTAAATCGCTCCGGGTTCGAAGATCTTGTAAAAAAGATCATCGCCTAAATTGCACATATGGTTTTCTTCACTCACAAATTCTTCGATATTCATAACATGTCTCCCAAATTAACTAAGCAATATTATTTCGACTTGTTTCTATAACAGACTGAATCCAAGCATCAATCTCACTTTCGACGAAAGCTACTGCACGACTTCCAATTTTGACAGGAGCAGGAAACTTGCCATCGTTGATCAGACGATAGATCCATGCTTTTCCGTAGCCAGTTCGTTCGAGAACTTCTGGTAGGCGTATGAGGCGGGTTGCTTGATTGTTCATTTTGTTTCCCCTTGTCGTTGCGGTGAAGTCACTATACGAACACTTGGGAAAAGAAAGGAGCGAAGCACCTGAAACGGAGGTTCTTCGCTGCTATGCAGGATGGTTTTCTCGAAGTTGGTGCCGTACAGAACAGGGGAACTTGAGAGTAGCTGAAATTCCCCTGTTTTATAGCAAGTGTCAAAATGGCCGGTTTAAAGTAAAAAACGCAAAAAAAAAGCATCATTTACAATGATGCTCACAGTCTATTTTTATGAATAAAAACAGATAGTTATCAATAAAAATCTAATCCGATAGTTTCATCACATCAGCAACCGTCATTTCTTTCAAATGGCTATTCTTATTAATGAAGAAATGGAATTGCCTGATAAAATCAATCGTGCTGGCTTTAAGAGCCAAGGGCCTGTCAGTATCTTTTATCTGACTGGACTCCCTCATTTCACTTTCTTCATCATCGTCTGTATATAACAATCTGGATAATCTATCGTCAGAGACACGGATTTTTTTAACGGTGGCCCATACCAGGATATCAAGCATAGGTATTACACGATAACTGATGAGTTTCTTGATAGTTCCATACCCAAAGCGAACGGACTCTAAAGGATTTGGTTCGATACCTTTGATTTTACGCCACTGCGGTAGCGCAGCTTTAAGCGACTCTGCAATCTCTTCGTCTGTGCCACTTGCCAAATCAATCTCGAACATAACTGTTCGTGTAAACTGATCTGGCATAATATCTGAAAGTGATTCTTCCCGAAGATCTCTGTTTATAGAATAATTGTCGTCGCCATCCCAAACGAAGCCTCCGCGTTGCATAGCAATAATGCTCGTTTCAGCAAGGCGATCAAGGGTTGTTAGAAAAAAATGGGGAGGCTGAAAAAGTTTGTTGGCAGGAGTCATGTATCCCAGTTGTCCTTCTTCAATTAAAAAAGGATTGCCACTAAAAATTTTTGAGAAGTAACCCATAAGGGCTCTGCTCTCAAACTCTTCCCGATACTCCTTAAAGAACAAGTTCCGAGCCCATATCTCATGGTAGAACTGGATCAATGAGAGGTCTTCGAATTTGCGATATGTATCAATCTTAAACCAACTCTTGATGGCTTTTGTATGCTCTGGTGACCAATTGTTCAAAATCCATTCTCCACCTATGCTGGTACAGCCTTACGGATACAATTCATTTATGCTTAAAAACTACCGTATTCGCTAATCGGTGGAAAGCAGATCCTACTTGCACAGTTCAGCTACCAACAGGGAGTTGAACTGAAGAATTTCTTATCTTTTGATACAATTTGCCAATCGGCTAATTGTGAGAACTCATACCATTGAGATTTATGGTTCCTTTTTAGAACCACTTATAAAATCAAAAGGTTTAATAACATTAAAAATCAATGGGATGGATGATTAATCACAGGGACGCCAGCCCAAAATTCTCCATCGGTGATTACCAGAGTCATCCGATGAAGTCCTAAGAGCCCGCACGGCGCAAGCCCTGCGGGCTTTTTTGTGCCTTGAATTTGTCCCGCGAAGTCTGATGCCAACTAATTAAATCCGAACCTTTTAGGCACCTTGTTAGGCACCTCATAAAGCTTTATTGTTTTTGAGGTGCCTAAAACTATGGAAACCCGGCAATGGCAAGACAAACCAAACCTCTATCCGTTAAAGAAATCGAATCTGCTAAACCCAAGTGTCAACGACGGATGAAAAGTGATCCACTTATATCTCCACCAACGGCTCAATATTGATCCACCGTTTTACTCAGGATTAGCTTCTGCTATAACCCCGGCCTTTCGTTTCTGTTTGAGTCGATAGCTTTCTCCTTTGATTTGAACGACATGTGAGTGGTGTAAGATACGGTCCAGCATCGCTGAGGTCAGGGCTGCATCACCGGCGAACGTTTGATCCCACTGCCCGAACGGCAGATTGGATGTCAGGATCATTGCGCTCTTTTCGTA
>ENA-OWOC01000243-OWOC01000243.1-gut-metagenome-genome-assembly--contig:-NODE-243-length-19652-cov-5.924496_pt1 | contig 19652 bp, 20 predicted proteins | sample MGYA00248245_ERZ651791 | MGnify/ENA primary metagenome ERZ651791 (study PRJEB26908, sample SAMEA4031703) | gut metagenome | biome: gut; feature: normal infant; material: stool | place: China | collected 2015...
CTTCTCCTTTAAATATATTAATATGTTATGAAGTTATTATAAAACAACTTATAACAAATAACAATCGGAGGGGGAGATAAGATGTTGATAACGTGAAAAATAACAATAAAATACATGGAAAAATGTACAGAATATACAAAAAAGTTGTAATGTGATAATTGAATCCATATCATCACATTACAACTTGGAAGAATTTAAGAAACGATTGTCATTTTATATCTGGAAAGGTTAATGATATTTTTGCAGCTATGAACCGGTTCGTTTAACTCGTTGAAAACAAGATTTTTTGTAAGGAGCAGCGCCTCCCCTTCCGGAACCTCCAGCAAACGGCTTGTTTCGGAATCGGCATAGCAGATCTCAATTTCAGAGGTACCGTGGGCCAGGGAGATGCCATGGTCCGACAGCATCTGGTAGATGGAAGTGGTTAAATCTTCACCCATCAGAAAGGCATATCGCTGAGAAAAGCGGTTTTCTTCTAAAATAACGGGAACTCCGTCGCTTAAACGCAGCCTTAAAATCCGGATTACCTTTTCCTTTGATTTTAAATGAAGATTTTCGATGTCAACTACAGACGGATCAACAAGCTCGGCAGCCAGAAGATGAGCTCCGGCCGTTTTGCCCTCCGCAACACAGTTCTGGGTGAATCCCATAATTCCTTCTATTCTGCGGTGAACCTTTTTTTCCGCAACGAAGGCGCCGACGCCCTGGCGCTTTACCAGAATATCCGCTTCCACTAAAAGCTCTAATGCCTTTCGAACGGTAATCCGGCTGACCCCATACTTTTCACTGAGCTCCGCCTCTGTTAGAATCTGGTCGCCTGCCTTCAGCGCTCCGTCGGCAATCTGTTTCTCAATTACCTGATAAAGCTGTTTATAAAGAGGGATGCTGGAACCCTTCAGTAATTTCTCCATGAAAAGAACCTCCGTAATCCACAAGGAATCATATTGTTATAATATAACTATAACATTACTTGCCTGGAAAATCAAACAGTATGAAAGGGTTTCTTTTCAAAAAAGGCGATTACGTCGTAAAGGCTTTGAAGGCAGAGCTTGGCCCTGCGGCGGTCTTCAGGCTGGGGCAGCGTTAAGTCCGGGATCATAAAGACGGGACAGCCTGCCGCCCATCCTGCTTCTACCCCACAAGGAGAGTCCTCCAGGACCAGGCACTGGGAGGGAGAGAAGTGTAAGCTTTGAGCAGCGCAGAGATAGATGTCAGGAGCTGGCTTTCCGTTTTCAATCATATTCCCAAATACCATATAATCAAAAAAATGCTTTACCCCAGCGATCCTCAGATACCTTAGGGCGTGTTCTTGATCGGTGGAGGTGGCAAGGCAGATTCCGTAGCCATGGGATTTCAAATAGGCCAACAGCTCTTTTAAACCAGGTTTCACAGGCAATCCGAAGGTATGGAGAAAATTTTCCACATACAGATTCCGTTCTTTCCTTAACTCCCAAAAATCCACATCCGTGCCTAACTGCTGTTCAAATAGAGCAACACATTGCTTAAGAGGCCTTCCTCTCAGATGGCTTAAAAATTCTTCCGTAATCGGGAGCTTGTGAATTTGCCCAACATGCGTCCACGCCTTGGTGCTAATACGCTCCGTATCAAACATCAGGCCGTCCATATCGAAAAGAACTGCGCGAATCATGGAATTAATGATACCTCCGTTTCTGAATTCAATAGGGCTTTCCAAAGCCCCAGGATCCCTGAACCAAACACTGCTGCGCAGCGAAAAGGGCCGCTTGCTCCAACGCATCTTTTATGCGGGCGGAAGGGGAAAGGGAATCCTTTGCTGAAAGCAGGGAAATTAAAAAACAGGTTAAAAAGGAATCGCCTGCGGCCATCGTATCTTTGGCTTCTACCAAATGAGGCGGCTGATGGTAGATTTGACCGTCGCACAGGACCCAGGCTCCTTCGGATCCTCTGGTGCAGAGAACCAATCTGGCTCCTTTTTCAACGGAGAAATTCATGAGTTCCTTCATTTCATCCTCAGTGAGGTGGCTGCAGGAAAAAATGGGGTAATCAACGAATGGGAGAGTGCGTTCCAGGTATTCCTTTGTAAAATTATTGGAAAAATCGAAGGAAATGACCGCTCCGTGTTTTTTTAATTCCTCTAAGTACGGTTCTGAAAAGCTGTAAATACTGCTGTGAATCAAATCAAAGTTCATCAGATAAGCAAAATCATCTTCCAAAAGCTTCAAACCGATTGTCCGGAGAACGCCGCAGCGGTTGCTTCCCTGAAAAACGCGGTCTCCGTCTATTAGCTTCACACGGGCGCAGCCGTTTTCCCCCTTGTAATGACGGCAGTGGCTTAGATCAATTCCAAGACTGGCCGCGCTTTCTTCTACATGGCGGCCTTCCGGATCGTCTCCAAAAGCCCCCAGAAAAGCGGAATCAATGCCCAGCTTTTTGGCGAAGACAGCAAAGTTTAATGCATTTCCGCCGGGAAACATCAGGCGCAGATGTTCGTATTTGTCAACAACATTATCCCCAAGTCCGATTACCTTCATAAGAACCTCCTGTAATGGTGAAAAAATTCAAAACGATTTGTATTAAGCTGTATTATAACAAACGGTTTTAAAAAAAGCAATAGCCAAATGACACTCTTCCCACCTACGCCATAATGTGCTAGACTAAGCTTAACAACAGCAAAGGAGCCTTTCTATGTCCCGTACTTCACAGGAAACCACAAAATACAAGCTGACCACTTCCATTGAGAGCGTGTATGAGGCATACTTGGCTCAGGTGTTTGAGCAAGTTGCCGGTGTATATGAACCGAAAAACTTTGATTAAGAGTCGGGAATTTTTGGATTTCCTTTCCGGATATTTTGGAGTGTCTTGCCCAAGGTGAAGATTTGAAAGAAGCGTATGAAATGGCTGTCGATACATTAGGGTTGGCATTTACTTTGCATGATGAAGACATTAAGTATCCCTGCGTGGCTCAATGAAGAGGCTACTGCATTGGGAATCAACTTCTCTCAGGTACTCCAGGAAGCGCTTATGACAAAAATACAGATGCATTGACAGAATGCAAAATAAAAATAAAAAATTCGGCCCTCTGTGTTATTAGGAAAGTGACAGACCGGTGAGTTTGTCACTTTTTTTCTTCCGGCTTATTTGTTATAATATTAACAAATAATAACAGTTCAGGACGCCGTCCCGGACCGTTACAAAAAAATATAAAGGAGTGCAGGAAAATGGCAAACAGAATCGTGTTAAATGAAACCTCCTACCACGGCGCGGGAGCCATCCAGGAGATTGCGAATGAGGCGAAGGCCAGAGGATTTCACAAAGCGTTCGTATGCTCTGACCCGGATTTGATTAAGTTCCAGGTAACCTCCAAGGTGACCAAGGTGCTGGAGGATGCTGGGCTGGACTATGAGATTTACTCCAACATCAAACCCAATCCCACCATTGAGAATGTGCAGACCGGCGTAGCCGCCTTTAAGGCTTCCGGAGCGGACTATATCGTAGCCATCGGAGGAGGCTCCTCCATGGATACGGCCAAGGCCATCGGCATCATCATTGCCAACCCGGAGTTTGAGGACGTGAGGAGCCTGGAGGGCGTTGCCCCCACTAAGAAGCCCTGCGTACCCATCATCGCTGTTCCCACCACCGCAGGAACCGCTGCCGAGGTGACCATCAACTACGTTATCACCGATGTGGAGAAGAAGCGCAAATTCGTCTGTGTGGACACCCACGATATTCCCGTTGTGGCTGTCATCGACCCGGATATGATGTCCTCCATGCCCAAGGGACTGACTGCCTCCACCGGTATGGACGCTCTGACCCATGCCATCGAGGGATATATCACCAAGGGCGCCTGGGAAATGACCGACATGTTCCACTTAAAGGCCATTGAGATTATCTCCAAGTCCTTAAGAGGGGCCTGCGAGAATACCAAGGAAGGCCGCGAGGGCATGGCCCTGGGCCAGTACATCGCCGGAATGGGTTTCTCCAACGTAGGTCTGGGAATCGTTCACTCCATGGCCCATGCCCTGGGCGCTGTCTATGACACGCCCCACGGCGTAGCCAATGCGATCCTGCTGCCTACCGTCATGGAGTACAATGCCCCCTGCACCGGAACCAAGTACCGCGACATTGCCAAGGCAATGGGCGTAGAGGGTACTGAGAACATGACCCAGGAGGAGTACCGGAAGGCCGCTGTGGATGCGGTGAAGAAGCTGTCCGCCGACGTTGGAATCCCCGCAGACTTAAAGGAGATTGCCAAGAAGGAAGACGTAGACTTCCTGGCTCAGTCCGCTATGGACGACGCCTGCCGTCCCGGCAACCCCAAGGATCCTACCTTTGAGGATATTAAGAATCTGTACCTGTCTTTGATGTAAATACAGCGTACCCGCAGCAAGAAAGAGCCCCGGAGGGGACAGAGAATCGCTGTGTTCTCTGCCCCTCCGGGGCTCTTTGAATGGGAGCGGCCCCTTTCAGGATTTTTCAGGACGTTCCCTTCTCAAACAGTCCCATGAGCCGCTCCTTCATCTTCTCCCGGCGGCGGCTCGTCTCCTCCTCGTCCCGGGAAAATACTCCGTCCAGCTCCTGGAGCACATCTCCCTCCCGGATGGCCTCCGGAAGGTCCTTTAAGGGAAACACCGCCTTCTTTTTATCTTCCGTTTCGCAGACGGCCAGCCCTTCTTCCAGACGGTCTACAATATAGCGTATCATTTGCATTCCCCCTTTCTTATTATAATCAAGTCCGCGGCTACGGATTGCACTGTCCGCAGGGCGAATAACCCTCCTCAATCAGCTCCTGCCGGCTTCCGGTGTATTCCTGCCGGTTGTCCTCCCGAATCCGGCTGACAGAAGAGCAGTCCGGCAGATGAAATTTTTTCGTGTTGGTATTTAAAATATAGAAATCATCTGCTTCGGATTTATCTGCCCCGGATGCTTCCGGAGAAACATCCTGCGCCGCCATTTCACTGCCCTTTCCGGTGTACCAGGTGATGGATTCTCCATCGCTTGCCGCTACAATGGTACCCTCCAGGTCCGTCCGGAACACTCCGATTCCCCGTTTCTGAAATTTCTCCAAGGTTTCCTGGTGGGGATGGCCGTAGGAATTATCCTTCCCGCACTGAATCACCGCCCAGGTGGGATTGACCCGATCCAGAAAAAGGTCGCTGGAGGAGGTGCTGCTGCCGTGATGTCCGGCCTTCAGGATGTCGGCCTGAAGCTCCGGAACGTTTTCGCAGATATCCTCCTCCGCCAAAGCCTCGGCGTCGCCGCAGAGGACCGCGTGGTTTTCACCGTATTCCACACGGATTCCGATGGACCAGTTGTTTAAGTCGTCCCTGTAATCATCGTTGGGGGACAGGATGGTGAAGGAAGCCTCTCCCAGCTCCCACACATCTCCAACCTGGGGCATGGTCAGGCTCAAGCCCCGGGCTTCCACCGCATCCAGCACATCCTCAAAGGTAGCGGTAGTATGCTCGGCCGGAGGAAGGAATACGCGCCCTACTTCAAAGGCCCGGATCACGTTATCCAGGCCGCCGATGTGGTCGGAGTGGGGGTGAGTGCCGATGACGTAGTCCAGCCGGGTGACGCCCTGCTCCTTCAGATAGGAGACTACCACTTCACCCTGGTCGTTTTCCCCGGCGTCCACCAGCATGCTGTGGTCTTTCTGCTGAATTAAGATGCTGTCTCCCTGGCCAACATCAATAAAATGGATCAGAAGGCCGTCTTCAGGAAGATCCCGGGCCTCCCCCGGAGAGACTTCCGGCCCCTGACCGCAGCCCGCCAGGACGAAAATCAGGAGAATGATACAAAGTAAGTAAGAAAACTTCAGTCGTTTCATGTTCCGTCGCGCCTTTCTGTCAGTTATAGAGGTCATTTTTAAAAAAGATGAAAAATCCGGTAAGCTCTGGGCTCGGTCAGCCGTTTCAGACGGCCAATGCACCATATTGCCCCTCCCAAAGCCAAAAGGGTCAGAATCAGCTGAGCTGGCAGGGAATTTAAAAATTCCAGGCTGCCGGTGAGGGCCGAGATAATTACGGAGACCAGATTGGCGGACATATGCAGCACCAGGGAGGCGTAGAGACCATGAATTTTCTCATAAAGCCAGGCGCAGAGAAAACCCAGGCACAGAGCGTAAATCCCCTGGACCACGTTTCCGTGAAACAAGGCGAAGAGCAGGGAGGAGACGGCGGCAGCGGTCATCCAGGAAAAACGCTCTCGGATTAAAGCAAAGATGGTTCCCCGGAACACCAGCTCCTCCACAGGCGGAATGATGAATACCAGAAACAGCAGCTGCAAAGGCAGAGGCGGGGCGTAAAGCTCAGCGGCCACCTCCTGGCTGAAAGCGGGGAACAGAAGATCCAGCCGGGACAGGGTTAAAAGCCCGTTAAGGCCGATGCAGGAAGCCGCTCCCAGGGCAATGACTAAAAGAGGCGCTTTGTCCTTTAAAAAGCGGGGCGCGTAAGTAAAGTGCTGGCGCCGCCGCTGCTCTTTCTCGTAGAGAAACAGAAGAAAAGGCAGGGCAATCAGCTCGCCCAGGCCGGTAGCGGTCACCGCTCCCAGTCCCGGAACAATAAGAACCAGGAGAGTGGGGATTCCCAGGTAAAGGAGCAGGCTCAGCAGTATTTTTAAAATAATCATAATCGTTCTTCCTATCTATTTGAAATATAAAGGATGGCGGAAAAATGGGCCAAGAGGGCCGGAATCTATCCCCGGTACCGGTTCAGACAGGCGAAAATTTCCTGAACCCTGGGCATGCACAGCCCCATAGCTCCGTAGGAGGTGTCGCCGATAGCCGTAAGGCCGCCCTTTTGGATTTCTTTCGTCAGCAGATCCACAATCTGCGAAACGGTGTAGCGGGAGAACAGCTGCTTTTCCACGCACCAGCGCATCATCTGGGCCAGGGCCGCGGTCTGTTCGCTGTGAATCAGCTGTTCCACAAAGCGCAGGTCCACCTGCTCTTTTCCCACCTGAAGAGAATCTTTTCCGTAAACCTTGGTCTTAATCCGTTCCTCTCTCCGGGAATCCTCACGGCCTCCCCGGACGGAACCGCTCCGCCCACTGTTTCTCCCGGAGGAGGCAGCGGCGGCGATGGATAGTTTCCGTCCGCCGGCGGGCAGGGAAAATCCTGGGGCAGAGGTAGTGGGGTCCTGGCCGTAGCGGACGCAGGCCTCCCTGACCTTTCGGGTAATATCAAAGGGCCGATAGCAATCCATCTGAATCACCGTATCCGCGATGTAGAAGTAAGCCCCCGAGCTTCCGGCCACCATCACTGTGGAAATGCCGGCCTTTTCATACAGGTCCCTGGCCCGCTCGATAAAGGGGGTGATGGGCTCCTTGTCCCGGCTGATAATCTGCTGCATCAGCTCGTCCCGCAGCATGAAGTTGGTGGCGGAGGTGTCCTCGTCGATGAGGAAGGTTCTGGCGCCGGACTCGATGCCCTCAATGACGCCCGCCGCCTGGGAGGTGCTCCCGCTGGCGTCCGGAGTGGAAAAACAGCGTGTATCCCGGCCGTTTGGCAGGTCGTTGATGAACATGGAAATATTGACATTGTTGATGCTTCTGCCGTCCTCGGCCCGAAGCTTCAGTGCCGTTTCATCCGTAATCACATACTCCCGCCCGTCCCCTGCGATGTGGTTGTAGACTCCCAGCTCCAGGGCCTTCAGCAGGGTAGACTTTCCGTGGTATCCTCCGCCTACAATCAGGGTGATGCCGCGGCGGATTCCCATGCCGTTTGTGGGGCCTTTATGGGGCAGATTCAGTGTTACCTTTAAACTTTCCGGGGAGAAAAATGCCACGCCCCCCTTCATGGGCCTGCTGGAAACTCCGCTTTCCCGGGGAAGAACGGAGCCGTCGGCTACAAAGGCAGCCAAATCCAGCCGTTTTAATTCCTGGCGGATAAAGTGCTGATCCTCCGCCAAATCCGCCACTGCCTGGACCTCTTTAGGATTGCGGCTGCGGTAGAAAAATACGCTCTGCACGCATTTCGGCAGAAAATCGAAAAGGATTTTAATCAGTTCACCGGAATTGATGGTCCTGCCGAAGGCGGGAAAGCCCACCTCGAAGCGGGCGGTGATGCCCTTCTCATCACACTGGCAGGCGGTGCGGGAAAGGATTTCCGGCCCCGGATTGCTGGTGGCGATGAGGCCGCTTTTTCCTGAGCCCTTTGCCTTAAAATTAAACCGGGCGATTTCGCCGGCAAACTGGCGGACCAGATAATCCTCAAAGGCGGTCCGTTTCCAGGGCGTATCAAAGAGGAAGGCGGGATATCCGGCCTTCTGGTGGGAAACGGTTACGCTGACCTTGGAGGGGGAGGCGAAGGGGTCTCCCTGGACATGGTCAATGGACAATATATATCCCCCAAAGGCGTAGGCGCCCTGAGCGGATTTGTAAGCCGGATAGCTTTTATGGTCAATGGATTCCAGTAAACGTCTCAAATCTTCAGCTTGCTTCATCATAATCTCCATTCCTTTTATTAGACGGCGGGTGTCTTCCTGCCCGGACCTGCCCGCTGTCTGAAACTGTTACCATTTTAAAGCAGAAAAAGAACCATTGCAAGTATTTTCGCGGATTGACGATTAATGATGAAAATGGTAAACTGACTGTGACAGTTCAGGACGGCGCCTCATCCGATGTGATCACAGGGGCAAAAGTACGTTGATAAGCGAGCTTAACGCCTGTTTTTGCCCCTGCTTTCCCGCCGTCCTGAACTGTTACAAAACATTTGGGAGATTTCAGCATGAAGGGGATACTGAAAAAGATGGCCGGTCTGCTGCTGGCAGCCGGCCTTAGTATAGGATGCGCGGGAACGGCCCTGGCAAGGCCGGACTGGCCTTCGGACATGGGAATCATGGCTGAGGGCGGCATCGTTATGGATTTTAACTCGGGGGCCGTCATCTTCGGACAGAATATCCACCAGGCCTCCCCGCCGGCCAGCATTACAAAGCTGCTCACCGCCCTGGTGGTCCTGGAGAACAGCTCTTTAGACGAAACGGTCACCTTTTCCTACGACGCCGTCAACAATGTGGAAGCCGGAAGCGGCAACAAGCTGAGTCTGGAGACCGGGGACCAGCTGTCGGTGGAGGACTGCCTGTACGCCATGCTTCTGGTGTCCAGCAACCAGGCGGCCAACGCCCTGGCAGAACATGTGGCAGGCAGCCGGGACGGCTTTGTGGAGATGATGAACCAGAAGATTGAGGAGCTGGGCTGCGGGGAGAGCCGGTTCGCCAATCCCTCGGGCCTCAACGATGACAATCAGTACGTCACCCCCTACGATATGGCCCTTATTGCCAGGGCGGCATTTTCCAATGAAACCCTGCTGACCATTGATTCAGCTAAAACATACGAAATGCCGGCCACCATCAACAACCCCGACGGCGCGACCATCCAGATGGAGCATCGCCTTCTGGTGACGGAGGACCCATCCAGCGAATTTTACTGCGAAGGAGCTGTGGCGGGAAAGACGGGCTACACTTCCCTGGCGGGAAACACCCTGGTAACCTACGCGAAACGGGACGGACAGGAACTGATTGCGGTAGTGTTAAAAGGAAGCCAGCCTCAGTATTATCTGGACTCCAAAACCCTTCTGGAATTCGGATTTAACAACTTTCAGAACTGGAATATCGCGGAAAATGAAACGGCCTATACCACCGGGGAGGAGCTCATCTCCATTGGGGAGACCCAGTACGAGCCATCGGACCTCTCCCTGGAGGAAAACGCCCAGATTACCCTTCCGAATACGGCCCAGTTTTCCGATGCGGACCGGGAACTGGTGACGGATTTGGGGGAGGACTCCCCCATGGGAGCCGTTGCCCTAGTTCAGTATACCTATAATGACCGGAATATCGGCTCGTCCTATCTTTACTCCGCCAGTGCTCTCCAGGAGGCCCAGGAGGAGAGCGCGGAACAAGCCCGGAATGAATCCCAGGCACAGCTTCAGGAAACCCAGGCTTCCACTGAGCCGGAGGCTACACGTCGGGGAGTTTCAGTGAGGATGATCCTAATTCCGGCGTTTGCTTTAATAGTACTGGCGGCAATCGCCGGATTGACGTTTTATATTCTCCGGCAGCGGAAGCGGGAGCAGGAGGAGCTGGCCCGCCGAAGGGAGCGGCGCCTGAAACGTCTGAGAGAGAGCGGCGTCAGCGAGGAAGAATTTGAACGCCTGCGCCAGGAGCGTTTTGGCGATAAGCCGGGAAAAAGGAGGCGTTAGGAACTATGGAATGGCCGGAAAAAATCATCATCGGAATAGGAGAAGAGTGGAAAAAGGGGCCGGACGCCGGGAGCGAAAAGCATCTGAGAGAAGCCTATGAGGCCTTGTATCAGCAGGTTCAGGGAAAAGATTACTGGGTGTCCACTACGGTAACGGACGGCCTGATTTATGAAACGGCCTTTGACCCCAAGCGAATTACCGCTCCCTGCGGCAATGACCACTGGTTCCAGTGTTCCAAGGCCTGTACGAAGGACATCTGGGAGGAAGGGGAAGTACCGGAGGGAATCTGTCCCCACTGCGGAGCGCCTCTGACGGCCAATACTGTTCAGGCGGACCCTTACATCGAGGAAGGATACCTGCCCCAGTGGGAAGCCTATAAAAAGTGGCAGGCCACCATCCTGAACCGGGACTTGCTGCTGCTGGAACTGGGAGTAGGGCTGGCCTATCCTACGGTAATCCGCTGGCCTTTCGAACGGATTGCCATGCTCAGCAAAAAGGCCAGGCTGCTTCGGGTCCACGAAACCTTGAGCCAGCTTCCGGAAGGGCTGGAGCGGGGACAGCGGATCAAGGAAAATTCGGTGGACTGGGTTTTGGATACATTGAGAGAAACTTCAGAAAATAAGTGACAGCAAGGGAGGAAGGAATATGGTAGCGATCATTGATTATGATGCGGGCAATCTGCGCAGCGTGGAGAAGGCCCTGGAAGCTCTGGGAGCAGAGACGGTGGTGACCAGGGATCCTGAGGTGATTGCAGGCAGCAGCCGGGTCATCCTGCCTGGGGTGGGATCCTTCGGGGACGCCATGGAGCGGCTGAATCAGTATGGCCTGCCGGATGTGATTCGCAGGACCGTATCCGGGAATAAGCCTTTTCTGGGAATCTGTTTGGGGCTGCAGCTTCTTTTTGAGGAAAGTGAGGAGAGCCCGGGAGTTCCAGGCCTTGGCATACTGAAAGGGAAAATCCTGAAGATTCCTCAGACGGAAGGGCTGAAGATTCCCCATATGGGCTGGAACTCCCTGAACCTGAAGCCGGACAGCCGGCTGTTTGCGGGAATCCGGGACCAGGAATATGTGTACTTCGTCCACTCCTATTATCTGAAGGCCCAGGAGGAGAGCCAGGTGGCCGCCACGACCTGGTACGGAACCGAGATTCACGCCGCGGTGGAGGCGGGAAATGTGTTTGCCTGCCAGTTCCACCCGGAAAAAAGCGGCGATACCGGTCTTCGGATTTTGAAAAATTTTCTGGAAGTATAGGAGGGGAATGGAATGTTTACAAAACGGATTATTCCCTGCCTGGACGTAAAAAACGGACGGGTGGTCAAGGGCGTTAATTTTGTGGATTTAAAGGATGCGGGAGACCCGGTGGAAATCGGGGCCGCCTACGGAAAAGCCGGAGCGGACGAGCTGGTATTTCTGGACATTACCGCCTCCTCGGACAATCGGAAGACGGTGGTGGATATGGTGCGCCGGGTGGCGGAGACCGTATTTATCCCCTTTACCGTGGGCGGAGGTATCCGGACGGTGGAGGATTTCCGGCTCCTGCTGAGAGAGGGGGCGGACAAGATTTCCGTCAACTCCGCGGCAATTATGGATCCGGAGCTCATCAGCCGGGCGGCGGATAAATTCGGAAGCCAGTGCGTGGTGGTGGCCATTGACGCCAAGCGCCGGGCGGACGGCAGCGGCTGGAACATTTACAAGAACGGCGGCCGGGTGGATATGGGAATCGATGCCCTGGAGTGGGCCGTGAAGGCGGAGAAGCTGGGAGCCGGGGAAATCCTTTTGACCAGCATGGACTGTGACGGCACGAAAAACGGATATGATATTCCCCTGACCAGAGCGGTGGCCCAGGCGGTCTCCATCCCGGTCATCGCCTCCGGCGGAGCCGGGACCAGGGAGCATTTCTACGATGCTCTGACAGAAGGAAAGGCGGACGCGGTGCTGGCCGCCTCCCTGTTCCATTACAAGGAGCTGGAAATCCGGGATTTGAAGGAATACCTGGCCGGCCGGGGCGTCAGCGTCCGGCTGTAGACAAAAGAAGACAAGAAGGAGAACTGAAAAGAATGGCGGCAATTTCAAATGACTGGCTAAAGCCTCTAAGCGGGGAATTTAAAAAGCCCTATTACCGGAAACTGTACGATACGGTGAAGCACGAATACGAAACCAGAAGGGTTTTTCCGGACCCGGATGATATTTTCAATGCTTTTGCCTTTACCCCTCTTTCCAAGGTAAAGGTGGTCATACTGGGGCAGGACCCCTATCACAATTACGGACAGGCCCACGGACTCAGCTTTTCCGTCAAGCCCGACGTGGAGATTCCACCATCCCTGGCCAATATTTACCAGGAGCTTCACGATGATTTGGGCTGCTATATCCCAAACAACGGTTATCTGAAAAAATGGGCGGACCAGGGGGTGCTGCTGTTAAACACCGTTCTGACGGTCCGGGCCCATCAGGCTAACTCTCACCGGGATATCGGCTGGGAGGAATTTACGGATGCGGCCATCCGGATTTTAAATGACCAGGACCGCCCTATGGTATTTATTCTGTGGGGAAGGCCGGCACAGAGCAAGAAGCCCATGCTGACCAACCGGAAGCACCTGATTCTGGAGGCGCCTCATCCCAGCCCCTTGTCCGCCTTCCGGGGATTCTTCGGAAGCCGTCCCTTCAGCAAAACAAACCGCTATCTGGAGGAAAACGGCCTGGCGCCCATTGACTGGCAGATTGAAAACGTATAGCCGGGCATAAGAAAGAAATGGAATACATAGAATGTAACGCGGCGCAGCGGCAGGAAGAGCCGGTGAATGGAAAGTCCGCGCAGCCATAGATGAAGGAGTAAAACGTATGAGTCTTGTTGAAATCTTAAAAGTGCTGGTGCTGGGAATTGTGGAAGGATTTACCGAGTGGCTTCCCATCAGCAGCACCGGACATATGATTCTGGTAGATGAGATTATCCAGCTGAACCAGCCGGAGGCCTATAAAACGGTTTTTCGGGTGGTGATTCAGCTGGGCGCTATCCTGGCCGTGGTGCTGATGTATTTCCGGAAACTGAATCCTCTGAGCCGATATAAAAATCAGAATCAAAAAGAGGCCACCTGGATTCTGTGGATTAAAATTATTGCGGCCTGCATCCCCGCGGCGGTATTCGGGCTTTTGCTGGACGACTGGATGGACGCCCATCTGTACAACGCCTATGTGGTGGCGGCTATGCTGATCCTCTACGGCGTTCTCTTTATCCTGCTGGAGAACAGCCGCCTGGTGGCCAATCCTTCCATCCAGAAGGTGAGCCGGATTTCTCTGAAAACCGCCTTCTTCATCGGGCTGTTTCAGTTGCTGTCCCTAGTGCCCGGCACCTCCCGTTCCGGAGCCACTATCCTGGGAGCCATGATTCTGGGCTGCTCCAGGGGAGCGGCAGCGGAGTTCTCCTTCTTCCTGGGAGTCCCGGTGATGTTCGGAGCCAGCCTTTTGAAGCTGGTAAAATACTTCCTGGACGGCAACGGCTTTTCCGGTCCCCAGGTATTTTACCTGATTTTCGGAATGGTGGTGGCCTTCGGTGTATCCGTCTACTCCATCAAATTTCTGATGAGCTATGTCCGTCGGAATGATTTTAAATTTTTCGGATATTACCGCATCATTTTGGGCGTCATCGTGTTGTCCTACTTTGGAATAACGGCCCTGGCCGGTTAAGGCAAGAGCCGTCAAAGGTTAAGCCATTTCTGCGATTTCATAGAGCAGCCGCTCTGATTCCTCCCATCCCAGACAGGGGTCGGTGATGGATTTCCCGTAGCAGTGTTCTCCAACTTTCTGATTGCCGGGATTGATGTAGCTTTCGATCATCAGCCCCTTTACCAGGCAGCGAATGTCGTCGGAGTGGCGGCGGCTGTGAAGCACCTCTTTGGCGATGCGAACCTGTTCCTCATAGTGCTTGTTGGAATTGCTGTGGTTCACATCCACGATGCAGGCGGGATTCTTTAAGGAACGCTTGCTGTAAAGCTCAAAGAGCAGCCGCAGATCCTCATAATGGTAGTTGGGAATGGCTTGTCCATGCTTGTTTACCGCGCCTCTCAAAATGGTGTGAGCCAGAGGATTCCCGGGACAATGGACCTGGCTGGCACGGAAAATGAAGTCGTGGGGCAGCTGGGCGGCCACAACGGAGTTGAGCATTACCGTCAAATCGCCGCTGGTAGGGTTTTTCATTCCAACCGGGACGTCGCATCCGCTGGCTACCAGGCGGTGGAACTGATTCTCCACGGACCGTGCTCCTACGGCGATATAAGACATAATATCGGAAAGATAGTGCAGATTTTCCGGATAGAGCATCTCATCTGCGGTGGAAAATCCTGTTTCCCGCAAAACACGCATGTGCATATGGCGAATCGCCAGAATTCCCTCAAACATATCCGGCTTTTTTTCCGGATCCGGCTGATGAATCATGCCCATGTAGCCCTCGCCGGTAGTCCGCGGCTTATTGGTGTAAACTCTGGGTACAATAATCAGGCGATCCTTTGTCTTTTCCTGAACCTTTACCAGACGGTGAACGTAGTCTACCACAGAGTCCTCATTATCTGCGGAACAGGGGCCGATAATTACGATAAACTTGTCACTTTCCCCCGTAAAGACTTTTCTCAGTTCCTCATCCTTCTGCTGCTTCTGCTGGGCGAGATTGGCAGCCAGAGGAAACTGTTCCCGGATGACATCCGGAGAGGGAAGACTGCTGACAAATGTGAAAGACATTTTAAGGTATACCTCCATTCCAAATGTATGATACACGGATTGCTTCGTGCTGACGCACTCCCGCAATCCTAAAACGCCGGGGATTCGCTCGTTTTTCTACGAAAAACGGCTACTTTTCGGTGTTTTGCGCCTCCCAAAGTCACGCTCGCCTATGCAAGCACAGCCCGCATGATCTTTTGACGCTGTATCATATTATAAGGTAGAAGAAGCAATTCGGCAAGAGCTGACACGAAAATCTTCGCAGAATGTTGACAGAATTCGGATTTCCAAGTATAACTAGAAACAGCCGAACGGAAAGGATATGCAGCAGATGAACCAGGAAAATACAAGCAGAAAAAGCCCGGATTCCAGGGCGAACATCACAAAAGGCTCTCTGATGGCTGCAGCAGGCGCGGTCTGCTGGGGCTTTTCCGGCTGCTGCGGACAGTTCCTTTTTGTGGAGAGAGGCGTTCAGGCACCGTGGCTGGTAACGCTGCGCCTGGTGATCGCCGGCATCTTTTTGATTATCAACGGATTTATTTTAAGCGGAAGGGATAACCTGAGAATCTTTTACAGGAAGGCGGACCGAATCCATCTGATTGTTTTCGGCCTTGCCGGCATTACCTTTTGCCAGTTCAGCTATTTTATGGCGGTGCAGAGCAGCAACGCAGGAACGGCTACCGTGCTTCAGTACCTGTCTCCGATTCTGATTCTGCTCTGGCTCTGCATTCGGGAAATGCGGCTTCCGGGAGGAATGGAGCTTTTGGCGATTCTGCTTTCCCTGGCGGGCGTATTTCTGATCGGAACCCATGGAGACCTTTCCGGACTGCAGCTGTCAAAGGAAGGGCTGTTCTGGGGCCTGATGGCCGCGGTGGCTGCCATGATCTATACAGTCCTTCCGGGAACTCTGGTGAACCGCTATGGCATTTGTCAGGTTTTGGGATACGGAATGTTTATGGGAGGCGTGGCTCTTGCCATCTTTGTACAGCCCTGGAGAGTATCTCTGGTTTGGGACGGAGCCATGTTCGCGGCGCTGTTCGGGGTCATTTTGGTGGGAACGGCCCTGGCCTTCGGGCTGTATTTAAAAGGAGTCAGCATGATTGGCCCTTTAAAAGGCAGTTTGATTTCCGGCCTGGAGCCGGTGTCCTCTATTCTGATTTCCGTGTTTTGGCTGGGAACGGCGTTTACAGCCCTGGATTTTTTAGGATTCGCCTTGATTTTGGCAGCAGTGGCAATCCTGGCGGGGACGGGAAAAAAGACTGATTAGCCGGAACGGTTATGAAAATTGTAAGAGATTACGGCTTGCACGAACGATAAAATATGGTACACTATTAACATACCCACGAAATTCCTCTAATGGAAGGGGGATAATGGGTATCCTCACACGTTTATAAGGAGATTTGATTGCGATGCAGATTTACGAAGAACTGGTTGCCCGAGGCCTGATCGCCCAGGTGACCAATGAAGAAGAAATTAAAAAAATGGTCAATGAAGGAAAGGCCGTTTTCTATATTGGATTCGATCCTACGGCGGACAGCCTGCATGTGGGACATTTTATGGCCTTGTGTCTGATGAAGCGCCTTCAGATGGCGGGAAATAAGCCCATCGCCTTAATCGGCGGCGGCACCGGCATGATCGGCGATCCTTCCGGCCGTACGGATATGCGCAAGATGATGACGCCGGAGACCATTCAGCACAACTGTGACTGTTTTAAAAAGCAGATGAGCCGCTTTATTGATTTTTCCGATGGAAAGGCTCTGATGGTGAACAATGCGGAGTGGCTGCTGGATCTGAACTATATTGAATTTCTGCGGGAAGTGGGCCCCCATTTCTCCGTCAACAACATGCTGCGCGCCGAGTGCTACAAGCAGAGGATGGAGAAGGGATTAAGCTTCCTGGAGTTCAATTATATGATTATGCAGAGCTATGACTTCTACGAGCTGTTCCAGCGCTATGGCTGCAATATGCAGTTCGGCGGAGACGACCAGTGGAGCAACATGCTGGGTGGTACGGAGCTGATCCGCAGAAAGCTGGGCAAGGACGCCCATGCGATGACCATTACTTTGCTTCTGAATTCCGAGGGCAAGAAGATGGGCAAAACTCAGTCCGGCGCCGTTTGGCTGGATCCAGAGAAGACCTCTCCCTACGAGTTTTACCAGTACTGGAGAAATGTAGGCGACGCCGATGTCTTGAAGTGTCTGCGGATGCTGACCTTCCTGCCTTTGGAGCAGATTGACGAGATGGATCGCTGGGAAGGAAGCCAGTTAAATCAGGCGAAGGAAATCCTTGCCTACGAGCTGACCAAGCTGGTTCACGGCGAGGAAGAGGCGGGCAAGGCCCAGGATGCGGCCAAGGCACTCTTCGGCGCGGGAAGCTCCAGCGAGAATATTCCTGCCTTCCGTCTGTCAGAGGATGATTTTACCGATGGAACCATCGATTTAATCAGCGTGCTCCAGAAGAGCGGACTGGCGGCTACCCGTTCGGAAGCCAGAAGAAACATTGAGCAGGGCGGCGTCAGCGTGGACGGACAGCAGATAAAGGATATAAAGGCTGTGTATTCAAAGGAGCAGTTTGAGGGCGATGGCCTGATGGTAAAACGGGGCAAAAAGAATTTTAAGAAAGTGATGCTGTAGATGCTCGAAAACATAGATTTGAAAAAGGGAAAGGAGGCTGCCGGATGAGAAGAAAGCATTGGTTCAGCCGGATCGGTTCTCTGGCCTTGGCCGGACTTTTGGGCCTTGGCTGTCCCGGAATGGCTCTGGCCTCGGATGCCGGATCGGCTGCGGGGACACAGGATCTGCCTTTTGAAATGGTTTTGGATCTGAACACCAGGCAGCAGCCGGTTTATGACGGATTCTCTCAGTATGTGGATGCCTTCCGGGTGTCAGAGGAGGATACCTTCCACATATCGGTGGACTCCTCCGATGTGGATTTGACTCAGGCCTCCATGGACTATCTGGTAATTACCTATGATGAGGAAGGAACTCAGATTAGTCAGGAATGTACGGTGTACGGGCTGGAAACCGGAACCAACTACCCGGTGATACGGCCGGAGACCGTATCAAGGGAAAAAGCGGCGGGAACTCTTTACAATACTCTGGACCGCTGTTACACCATTCGTTTCAATTACGGGGAAGGACAGGAAAGCTTTTATTTTCAGGTGCTTCCTGAAACGGAGGCTTCCCAATATAAGAATCTGATTCTGGGGAAATGGGAGAAGGATTCTGTCGGAAGCCGTTATCTGTATAATGGTCAGTATCTGAAGTCATGGGCCTTAATTAACGGCCAGTGGTATTTCTTCGGAGACGACGGTTATCTGCTGCGCAACTGGCAGCAGTATAAAGGGGATTGGTATTATCTGGACCGCAGTTCCGGCCGGATGATGACGAACTGCACCATTGACGGATATGAGATTGGCGAGGATGGGATTGCGGACCGGGAGTGATTCGCCGGTCCGATCGAATGAAAAAAGCTGACGCTTTTTGCGAAACTGTTTCGTAAAGCGGCAGCTTTTTTATGTAGATCGAAGTTTAAAGATTAGAAATTGATAACTCCCATATGCTCCAGCAAAATTTTCAGCCCAATTAAAATCAGCACCAGGCCTCCCACAAATTCTGCCTTCGACTTGTATTTGCAGCCAAATACATTTCCCGCCTTTACTCCCACCAGGGACAGGCAGAAGGTGACCACGCCGATAAAACAGACGGAGGAGAGAATCGGGACGTCCAGAAATGCCAGGGTAACGCCCACCGCCAGAGCGTCGATGCTGGTGGCGATAGCCAGAAGGACCATAGAACGAAAGCTTAAGGAAGCGTCCAGGCTCTCCTCCTCGTCCTCCCGGGATTCACGAATCATATTTCCCCCGATTAAAGCCAGGAGAATGAAGGCTACCCAGTGGTCGTAAGCGGAGATGGCGTCCTTAAATCCGGCTCCCAGAAGATAGCCTAAAAAGGGCATCAGGGCCTGGAAGCCGCCGAAGTAAAGTCCCACGATGGCGGCTCCTTTCCAGCTCATTTTCGGCATGGCAAGTCCCTTACAGACGGCTACGGCAAAGGCGTCCATGGACAGGCCTACCGCGATGAGAAACAGTTCAATCAGTGACATACTGCTCTGGCCCTCCTCTTAAAGCAAAAAGATGTTGTGAGCTTTGCATTCCTCACGCATGGAGCGGGGCCAGATGCTGGCCTGTACTTCTCCCACATGGGCACGGTCCAGAAGCAGCATACACAGGCGGGATTGTCCGATACCGCCGCCGATGGTGTAGGGCAGTTCATGGTTTAAGAGCATCTGATGATAGGGAAGACTCATGCGTTCCTCGCAGTGGGCCTTTTTCAGCTGAGCCACCAGGGCAGTCTCATCCACCCGGATGCCCATGCTGGAGATTTCCAGAGCACAGTCCAGACGCTCAAACCAGAAGAGAATATCGCCGTTTAAGCTCCAGTCGTCATAGTCCGGCGCGCGGCCATCGTGAGGTTCGCCGCTGGCCAGCTTGTCGCCAATCTGCATGAGAAAGACGCAGCCGTACTCTTTACAAATCCGATTTTCGCGCTCTTTCGGCGTACAGTCAGGATAAAGGTTCTCCAATTCCTGGGTGGTAATGAAGAAAATGTCCTCCGGCAGACGCTTCACGGCGTTGGGATACTTATACCATACCTCATGCTCCATGTGCTTGATGATCTTAAAGATTTCCTGAACCGTGGATTTTAAAGTTTCCATGTTCCAGATCGGAAGAGCGTCGTGTAGGGAAAGAGTGTAGATCTCGGTGGTCGCC
>ENA-OWOC01000245-OWOC01000245.1-gut-metagenome-genome-assembly--contig:-NODE-245-length-19439-cov-16.696312_pt1 | contig 19439 bp, 11 predicted proteins | sample MGYA00248245_ERZ651791 | MGnify/ENA primary metagenome ERZ651791 (study PRJEB26908, sample SAMEA4031703) | gut metagenome | biome: gut; feature: normal infant; material: stool | place: China | collected...
AACAGCTTAAGCAACAAGATGGATAATTCCTTACTGGCTGTAAGGGATATTAACCATAAATATATTGTAGTAGAAAGTGGAAGATGAGATATTATGATTGAAACAATAAAATCAAACTTATACATACATTATTATTAAACTAAGTAAGAGGAGTACGACATGGATGAATTTATTGAGGAACTGGATGGGATGAATGAGCTTATATATATATCGGATATCGAAACATATGAGCTGCTGTACATGAATACTTGCGGCCTGAAGCAGTTTGGCCTTAAAAGCAGGCCGGAAATCTCAGGCAGGAAATGCTATGAAGTGCTGCAGGGACTTGATTCCCCCTGCTCTTTCTGTACCAACAGTAAATTGAAGAGGGATACATTCTATGAATGGCAGATTCAGAACCCGCTTACCCAGCATCAGTATCTGTTGAAGGATAAACTGATTATTTATCAGGGCAGAGAGGCACGTATGGAAATTGCTATGGATATTTCACAGTTTCTGTCGCAGGAACGTCAAATCAAGGTTCTGTTTAAAAATGAACAAATTGCCATGGAGTGTGCCCGCGCCTTGCAGGATACACGGGATGACGGACAAGCCATTGAACAGGCACTGGAGATTCTTGGGAAAAAGCTGAAGGGGGACCGTACCTATATTTTTGAGATACATGATATGTTGATGGATAATATTTATGAATGGTGTGCACCTGCAATTACAGCGCAAAAGGAGCATCTGCAGGGGATTCCGCAGGAGGTCTGCCATCACTGGATTGAGGCATTTGAGCAGAGAAAACCGTACATTATCAGCAATTTGGAAGACCATGCCGAAATAGAGCCTGCCGAGTATGAGCGTCTTAAGCCTCAAGGAATCCATTCCTTGATTACGGTACCTCTGTTTGATCAGGATCAACTGATGGGTTACATGGGGATTGATAACCCTCCGTATGAAAACGGCAGCAACATCATCGAGATTCTTCAGATACTTGCATATTTTATCCAGGCCATATTAGTCCGCATGCGCACCAACGAAAAGCTCCGCAAAAAATCTTATATGGACGAATTAACGGGTACAAGAAACCAGAATGCCTATCTGCAAGAAGTGGAAATGCTGAATGCCCAGATCCAACTCAATAAACAGGACGAGGAAAACGTTGGAATGGGAGCTGTCTTTGTAGATGCAAATGGCCTGAAGGAAATAAATGATACGGTTGGACATGAAGAAGGGGATAAGCTGCTTATCAATATTGCGCATAAAATCATACACTTTTTCCCTGCGAAGGATGTGTACCGTATTGGCGGTGATGAATTTGTTGTTCTGTCCAATCTGGTTGAGAAGAATGCGTTTCTTCAGGAGGCGGCAAAGTTACGGGACTGCTTATGTGAGCATGAGGCTGGGAAGAGCGATAAAGCCGCTGTGGGGGCCTGTTGGTCCTGTAATGCCGTTTATGTAGAAGAAATTGTAAACAAGGCAGAATCAGAGATGTATGAGTCCAAAAAGCAGTATTATAAAAAAAGGCGGCGGAAGGTCCGGTCCCTTTCCGAAAATTCTGATATGCCGGATACCTACACCACTCTATTGTTTAAGGACTCGGATGTGGTATTGGAAGCGACAAAATTGCTGCATTTGATAGTGGAGCATTGGAATGAGGAACAGCTGAGAATGATGCTGGACGATGATTTTATCTTGTTTGAAGAAGAATATCAAAAGGTCTTTCGAGGCAGGGAGGCAATCACATTCCTGAAAAAGCAGCAGGAAGGAAATGATGGGCAAAAGCTACGTGATATGCAGTTTTTCCGTAAGCGCATTGTCAGGGGAGTCAGCATTTTAAGCTGTTATGGACATCTGGATGGAAAAAACAAAGAAGGGAAAACCTTCAGCATACCGGTGGATGCAACCCTGATGCTGGTACAGAAAAATGGACGTATCAAATGCCTGTATATGCACAGCACAAATATTGGTCTGCACAAAGAATATGAGAAATATCTGCAGCAAAACACCAATGCGGCGTATTCAAATATGATTGCGAAGTCTGCTGTCGGAGCAAACCCTCCGATGAGCCCAGACGAAGCAATGTATTCATGCAACCTCCTTATGAATGCCTTTGAGCTGCTGCTGCAAAAATACAGTAACGTGTACTTTGTCAACATAAATGCGGATTTTTATATAACACTCAGATCGGAGAATAAGTTCCAAAGCCTGGTTGGTTCGTCAGGCAGCTTCACCTGTATTAATGCAGATTATGCGGATCAGTACATGGATGAAATAAATAAAATCAAATACCACAACTTTACCAGCAGAAAAAATCTACTGGATAACTTGGAAAAAGACCGCAGATTCATTTCCATGACGTTCTTTGTGGATAAGGATAATGACAAGAAGGGCAGGGAGGTTGAGGTAGACATCTGGCTGGGGGAGCTGTCAGGAGAAGCCGCCTGTATTTTTGCTTTTAAAAACATTACTGAAAACCCAAAGACGGTTGAGATTTTAGAAAAGGATAACCTGACCGATTTAACAAGCTATGAAAAATTCCGTCAAAACGGACAGTGTCTGATTGACCAAAGTGCAGAAAAATATGCAGTTGTTTCCATTGACTTCCAGAATTTTAAGTATATTAACGAAATTTCAGGCTACAAAACAGGTGATAAAATCCTAAAAAATTTTGCTGCTAATTTGATGAATATGCAAGGCATGCACACGAGGGTGACGGCAGACCATTTTCTGACAATGCTTACTTATGATCAGGATTCAAATTATGTGATTGAAAATGTGCGCCGGAATATTGACCAATTTACGATGTCCCAAAATGCTCAGAGTGAGGATATTAAGGTCGTTCTGCGCATGGGTATCTACTTTGTGGAAGAAAACTGCGCTAACATTGATACTGCGATTGACTATGCCAATATTACCCGGCAGTCCATAGGACAGACTGTCAGTAATGAAATCGCGGTTTATAATGAGGCGTTTGTCAGGCAGAAGAGCCTTCAGAGTAAAATCCTTGCCAGAATGGAACCCTCGCTGGAGAATGGAGATTTCCAGGTATGGATGCAGCCTAAGATAGACCTTAAAACGGGTAAACTCTGTGGTGCGGAAGCATTAAGCCGTTGGATGAACAATGGAACTGTTTGTTTCTATCCCGATGAGTTTATTCCTATTTTTGAGAATAACGGTTTCATCACCAGCCTTGATCTCTATGTTCTGGAGACTGTATGTAAGAATATAGCCCTATGGGAAAGCATGGGCTGGAATGACATGGTCAGAATCAGTATTAATCTGTCTGTCATGGATATTATGCGGGATGGCGTGGTCGATTCCATAAAAAGAATCGTCAACCGCTATCATGTGGATTACAGGCTGCTGGAATTCGAATTGACTGAGACGGGGTATTTCCAAAATTTCAATACGGCGGCCCATGTGATGAAGGAACTTCAGGATTTGGGATTTTTCACCTCAGTGGATGATTTTGGAAGCGGGTACAGCGTAATGAATATGCTGGTTAATATGTCTGCAAATGTTATCAAAATTGACCGGGCGTTTATGCTCAATTCAATCAAGACAAAAGCCGGCTGCACGCTTCTTGAGCGAATGATTGGTATTGTGCATGAATTAGGATACAGCGTATTGTGTGAGGGAATTGAAACACAGGAACAACTCGATTTGTTGCGGGATATGGGGTGTGACGAAGGACAGGGCTTCCTTTTTGCAAAACCGATGCCGATGAATGAGTACTTCAATACATATAGAAAAACGATAAATAAAAAATAGTAAATTTTCGTGTCATTCTCAACGTGTTTTATGTGAACGCTAAAGAGCCGCAAAGCCGCTTGAAATCCAGTTTGCGGCTTGGGGGACAATTCGGCTTGAACATGACAGGCTGAAAAGGGGAAGTTTTCGACCCTCCCGCGCCGGATTTTCTTAACTTTTCATAAACTGGCGGCCCTCCACTTGCCGCAAAAAAGCGGCCTAGATTTTTCAAAGCCGCCGTGTTTATAAAAGGCATGAAACTATATCCGCTGCACAACGACTTTTTTTCTTTGCCGTCGTGCGGCAGATAATTAATATTTTAGATTTCTATTTTAAAATTAGCCTATCAAAGGAACAAAGAAACAGCACAATAAACAAGTAAAAGAGCCATGATTGCATTTACCAGTTTTGTATGTTTGGAGAAAAACTTACAAAACGCTGCTCCAAATAACGCCCATACAAAAGAGCCAGAAGCACCAATTAGAGTTAGTATGATAGTAAACCCTATTAATGCAGCAACAGAATGATAAATCGGTAAAATATAAAGCGACATAGCCGTAATTGCATAGATGTAAATTTTAGGATTCGCAAATTGCAATACTATACCTGAAAAGAAGCTGGCTTCTTTTCCACTATTAGCACTTAATTCATTAGAACTTTTACAAACTTTCCATGCAAGATACAACATATAAGCAGCACCCAATATCTGCATGATAATTTTTACTTTAGGAAGAAACGAATAAAGCGTTGCACTAAAGGCGGTGCAAACAGACATGACAACTGCAAATCCGGCCAGTATGCCGAGATTAAAGCGAACGCTCCGACGGAATCCTAAGCGTATTGCATTGCTCATGGAAAGCAGGTTATTTGCGCCCGGCGTGTAAGCCGTAATAAAACAATAAATCAGAAAATCATATATATGGAACATATTAACCTCTTTCTATTTCAACAGTGATAAATAACCACTTATGAAAATTATAAGTACGATAATTGGCAAGATATAACTGATGTACTTTCTTGCAAAGCTGGGATATGGTAAGCCTTTCCCAATAGACGTTTCTTTGAGAAAATTATCCCAGCCCCACCCATAACGACGAGTGCAAAACAAAAGGAAAACCAGACTGCCCAATGGAAGTAGGTTATTGCTTAAAATAAAATCTTCTAAGTCAAGAACACTTGTGCCAGCGCCCAACGGTTCAAAACTTTTCCAGAGGTTGAATCCAAACACACAAGGTAATGACAGTAATAAAAGCAGTACAAGATTCACAGAAACCGATTTTCTTCTGCTGCAACCTGTTAAATCCATTCCATACGTGACAATATTTTCAAACACCGCAATGACGGTTGAAATAGCTGCAAATACCATGAACAGGAAAAATAAACTTCCCCATAGATGACCTCCATTCATAGCATTAAAAATATTGGGCAAAGTTATAAACAGAAGATTCGGCCCGCTGTCCGGCTCTACTCCGAAGCTGAAACAGGCTGGAAAGATAATTAACCCCGCAAGAAGCGCAACCACGGTGTCAAGAACGCCCATATAAAGTGCGTTGCTTGTTAGGGAATGGCTCTTGTCAATCCGGCTGCCAAATACGGATAACGTACCAATTCCAATACTCAATGTAAAAAATGCCTGCCCCATTGCCGCAAAAATACATTCAGCCACTCCGATTTCTTGCATGGTTCTAAAGTCAGGAAATAGGTAGTAGCGCAGCCCTATTTCCGAATTGGGGAGCATGACAGACCGGATAGCCAAAACAATTAAAAGACAAAACAATAATGACATCATAATTTTTGTAACACGTTCAACACCCTTTTGTAAACCGATTGCACAAATAGCTAAAGAAACGGCAATCACAATAAACGAGCATAGTATCATGGCGAAGGGATTGTTGAGCAAATCATTAAAGATATTTGCAACTTCGTTAGAAGTTAGCCCCTGAAATTTACCCTTTGCCATTTCTACAAAGTAATAAAGCAACCACCCGCTGATTACCGTATAAAACATCATCAGCAAATAATTTCCAATGATTGTCGCATACTTAAACCAGTGCCATTTTGTTCTTTTAGGTTCCAAAATATTAAATGATTGCGCCGTACTTCGTTGACTTGCCCGGCCTACCGCAAATTCCATTACAACAATCGGCAGGCCTAATATTACTAGAAAAATTAAATAAAAAATAACAAAGGACGCGCCCCCATACTTTCCGGTTATATAGGGAAAACGCCAGATGTTTCCCAAGCCGATTGAGCAGGCCGCAGTGATTAAAATAAATCCCAGCCGTGATGAAAAATGTTCTCGTTTCATAGTCCAGACCTATCCCTTTCCCCAAATTAAATATTGAGAACATCTACTGAATTTTTCATAGAGTCAAGTGTTCTCTGCATAAGTTCATCTAAAGTAATGTCCAGCATTTCAGCCCCTTTTACAATGTCCTCGCGACAACAGCCAACAGCAAATTCCTTCTTCTTAAATTTCTTTTTTATGGAACCAACGTCCATATCCCTGACGCTTTTAGATGGACGAACCATTGCGCACGTTCCGATCAGTCCCGATAACTCATCCGTTGCAAACAATATTTTTTCCATATGCAATTTCGGCGCAACAGTCACCCAATCAAGGCGACCATAACCGTGACTGACAATCGAACGAATCATTTGTTCATCAATATCATGTGCTCGGAGAAGTTCGCAACATTTTGAACAATGTTCTTCGGGGTACAGTTCAAAATCTATGTCGTGCAGCATACCGAGCCGCCCAATACTCCTCGTTTTCAGGGTCATATTGGCGGGCAAAATATCCCATAATACCAGACACGACTTCACCGTGTAACAAATGGAAGTCACCTTTGTTGTATTCTTTGAGTAGACCTCGTGCTTCTTCAAGATTTGGAATCATAAATATAGCTCCTTTCCTCTTTACAAACCCGAACCAAAATTGTATAATGGTACAAAATGAATATTATATCGCACCAGTGCGATATAATAATACATCTAGTGCATTATAATGTCAAGAGAGAGGGGCGTTTTTTTGGATTCAATGAATATGATTGTCGCCAAAAACATTAGGCGGCTACGCGAAGAAAACAAATTAAGTATGGACGAGCTAGCGAAGTTAAGCGGCGTCAGTAAGAGTATGCTTGCACAAATTGAACGCGGTGACGGGAACCCAACTATATCCACTTTATGGAAAATTTCAAATGGAATGAAAGTACCGTTTGACGCTTTAACAATTCGCCCAAAGAACCTATATGAGATTGTAAAAACATCGGAAATTCAGCCTTTACTTGAAGATGGTGGAAAGGTAAAAAACTATTCCATTTTTCCAGACAATGAGAACCGAAGGTTCGCAGTATATTATCTTGAATTAGACGAGGGGAGTTATTGGGAATCAGAACCGCACTTAAAAGGAACCACTGAATTTATTACAATTTTCACGGGCAAAATTGAAATCTATTCAGATGGTCAAAGGTTTATAGTTGAAAAAAGTGAAAGCATACGGTTTAGAGCCGATACCGTTCATTCATATAAAAATGTAGGAAATGAATCCGCAATGTTGCACATGATCCTTTTCAATCCCTAATCGTTTTTTAGAGGGGACAATTCCAAATAGTATCGTTTTCCGTTTGTACGATTAGTTTTATGTAAAGGAGGGTGTAGCTATGGTATCAAAGAAAGGAACTCGTAAACTTGAATTTGAAGGAAACATTTTTTATTGGTTTGTACGAAGAAATGCCGAAGGGTATAAAAGGATACATATTTTATCTGAAGATAAGAAAGTTCATTTAGAGTTTCCACCCATTGATAGTGAGGCTATTATTGAACCTGCGTTTATAAGAGAACGTCTGAAAAAATACTTTGCCAGTCATTAAGAGCTTTCAACTTTGGGAGTAAATTTTATTCGACTTCTTAGTAAAAGGCGTTTTTGCGAATAAGGCGTACCAGAGTTATCGTGTTGCTTTTGCAAGCTGCACATGTTTGGAGGTGATCGATGATGTCCATTTCATTAAACTGCGAGGAAGGTGAAAATGGTTTTACCGATTTTACAATTCCGATTGCCAGTACCAGATTTTTTTAGAATTTTGGGATCGCGCCATAGTTGAGTTAGGTCTAGTGTTTATACAAGAAAACGCCTCGTTTCGCAAAGAAAACCTAAATGATGTTCTTGCGGAATTGGCGCTACTCAATGAGATTTCCATATAAAACCACGATTGGGTATTAACAAACGGTTCAAAGTACAGAATAAGGAGATATTATGAAACGGGAAGTGTATATCCTGGCAGCAGCATTACTGTTTTTGACTGGATGCAGCAGTCAGAAAAAAGAAAGTTCCAGTGTACAGCCTGAAGCAAGTGTCACAGCAGCGATGAAAACGGAGACGCCAACGTTTGCCGTAATGGGAACGGAGTTAGAATCGGAATCTCGGTCCAAAGCTGTCGCGGATATAAAGCCAGCATCGGATGCACCTGCAAACTCCGCCCCTGATTCAGAGGGGGAAATACCGGAATGGTGGGGAATCTATCAGGACGGTGACAAGCAGCTGGGTATAACAAATTTCAACGGAACCATGTTCCTGTTTGACTTGAAGGCGGGAGAGGATCACGTATTGGATGGTGCTGCCGCTGTAGAGCCTGGGAATCACTATATGGCTGATTATATGGACCTGCATTTCGAGTATAGGAAGGAAACAAAAGATATCGTGATTACCCTGTGGGAAGAGCGGGAAGACTCCGGCGAACGAACCATTTTTGCTGGAACGTACTCCTCTTATTCGGATCAGGAATAGCCGGGGACTTAAAAAGCTGATAACGGTCGCACTATTGCCATAACGGTGGGGAGGGAGACCACCTTCAAATTCTATACGCTGACGGAGAAAGGATTGTATAGATTGGTGTAGATAGCGAGTACATTGTGGCGGCAGATATTTTCCAGGATCGGAATGATGTCTGGACCCTTGTGCCATTCCTAAAAAATAGAAGGAAGGCTGGGATTTCTATATCCCAGCGTAACAGCAGATTCGGGCTATAGGAGGGAGGATATCCGCAGACAGGGGAGATCCTTCCGTTTTTGTATCTATAAAGCGGGGCGCTGCTCAATCACGTTCTAAATTTAATGATTTTGCGGCACACTCACCAATAGTAGTATTCTGACATTTCTTACGTTCGAAGCACTTACATTTCTCATTACAGTAATTACAATTCATGTCAGATTCTTCCACTTATCAAAAGTGGAATAGTGGAATTTTGAAAATACCATGCCGACATTTTGATAGACCAATGTAAATGCATTACTAAAAGCGTCCGGCAATGCGTCACTCTTTTGGTCCTTCAAGGCTGTGACAACAGCGTCCATTGCCAGAGCCATTTCACTGTAACCGGGATAAAATGAGTTGTCAATTGCCTGCATATAGTGTCCCCATATCAGCAGGTCGTCCAACTGCCGGAAAATGTTTTTAAGGGATTGGTGCGGCAGGAGCTGGATGAAGGCGTTCATAAGCAGCTGAAAAGACAATGGCGTGATTCTGTTATCCAGTGCTGTGCGAAGCCTGCTTTCCATGGAATGGCCCAGGTGATCCGGAATAAAGGAAATTGAGGAAGCGCAGCTGTGTGCCGTGATAGCTACGATTTGAAGCGCATCCAGGAAAAATGATAACCGCTCTTGTATCACCGGATCCGCCAGATTGAGTTCACTTATAAACGAAGTATCTCCTTCTGGCGTAATTACACTGCCCTTTTTATCGAATGTCTGTGCAATCCCCAGAGAATTGAGCAGGTTAACCGCCCGTCTTGCAGTATTTTTTGTTATGCCGTATTCCTCCATCAGCTTTGGAATGGAGGGTAAATATTGTTCGTTGTCAAACTCCCCGGCAATAATCCGGCGTACAAGAGTCATGGCCAGCCGGGCATACAGCTCGGAATGTCCCTTGATTCTGAACCAACGGATATCCCCATTTTTCTTTGATGTGTTTCCGGTATATTTGCCTAAGGCATACAAGTAATTGTCGACCCTTACTTCGGAATCGCAATACAATTTTGAAGCTCCGGCCCAAAAATCATCAAACTGTCTGTGCTCAATCTGATATATGGCTTTGTTGAACCATGTTAGTGTTCTCTCGACAGTTGTAGCAAAAGGATTGTCTATGCCAGGATAAGGAATATATGGGACATGAAGATAATTTTCACTGTCCAACTCCAGATCAATGATTAACTGGTTTTTTAGTGGACGGAGTAAGGCTGTAAAAAAGTCATTGGCCAGTTGATAGTGATCCGGCAGCTCCATCTGTTCCGATATATGATTTAAAATTTTATGAAGCGAACACAAATCTGACTCATTACACCGTTTGGCACCTTCACGATAAAGGACCGGCATCAGTAATCCCAACCCCTTATATGCGTCAGCAATTTCCTCCCGGCTCTGGACCAGAAATCCGGCATGGGCTTCCTGGGATGTGCGATAAGTCACCACAGACGGGAGTCCCTGTGCTGTGTGGATATACCCTTCTTCGGCAAGCATTTTCATCACTTTGCGGACCGTAGTAATCCCCGCATTGTATCGCTGGCAGATTTCCTTCTGAGAAGGAAACTCCTGCCCATAAATAAAAGTGCCGTTAAATATCTGCATGGTAATTGTCTGATATAGATACTGATATAATTGTTGATTCCGCCCCACTGGTTTGGTCTCCTTTCATGGAAACGTTCTCCTTAATTAATATGCGGAGAAAAATGCAAAGTTTTTTGATAGTGCTTTAAAAATTAATTTCATTATATCAGCTCTTTCATCTCTCTTCAACTTGATTTCCTAAGGTTCCTGTGCTAAACTTCTCTTATAGTTAAAAGGATAAAGGATTGTTTTGCTTTATAATTCCGAATTATTGCTGCATTCTGAGGGGAATTGAAAATGAACATACGGAATTCCATGTATCGGCTGGTCATCGCTTTAATAGTTGTTCCTTTTTTGATATTCAGTTTGCTGCTTACATTTACATATAATGCCAGATTAAAAAAAGTAGTCCAGGAAAGTCTTGAAGTTGTGGCAAATGCACAGCTTGCTGAAATGGGCGATTTTTGTGAGCAGCAAAGAAGCAATCTGAATATTTTGGGCAGTATGGATGTTTCGCAGGCCGCCCTGCGCAGGGAATTGAATCAGGATATGCTTCAATATCTCAATAATATTTTTTATTCCCGTGTACAGGCCACCCAATATTTGAAGAGCATCATGCTGGTAGACACCAATAACCATATGATTGCCTCCAGCAATGAAAGTTTGGCGGTTCATGCTGGTCCGGGATTGGATGGACTGATTGAGCGGATGAAGGGCAATTCTTTTTACATTACCAATTCCTTAAGCTATCAGCAGAATGGCAGGAACGTGCAGTCAGTCATAGCAATTGCGGAAATAACGGATCATGGCAAGGTCTTAGGCTATGCCCTGTCCGAAATCAGTCTGGACTTCTACGATAATATTCGTAGGCAGGCAAAGCTCTGGAATGAATCCACCTTCTATCTTTTAGATGGAAACCAGAACATTATCAGCGCCGGTACACAGGATGATAAACGTGAAAGTTTCGTCACGTCTGACGCAGAGCGGAAGGATTACCAGGAAAAATATAACGCTATTGACTTCGACGCACATCCAGAGGGGAGTTTTACTTACCAGGTCGGCGGAAACAACTACATCACTTATTATTCCAATGTAGAGTATACAGACTGGCATGTGCTGCTGTCAGTGAATATGGATCGTTTCCTGAGCCGGGGGCAGATTTCATTCCTTTTGTTTGGTTTCCTTGTACTACTGTGCACCGTATTGACGGTGCTGCTGGGGCGGTTTGTATCCAGGCGTATTGTGCAGCCCATCCATCACATCTCTGATACACTGAATGGGATCCAGCAGAATCAGGATTATTCCCTCCGCATAGAGACTGTCAGGAAAGATGAGTTGGGCACGTTGTCGGAAGAAATCAACAATCTACTCTCTTTTATCGAAACAGAAAATGTATATAAAGCCAAACGGGAACAGCTGCTGCAGGAAATGGCACAAAAGGACGCTCTGACCCAGGTTTATAATACTGAAAATATTCGGAGGTACCTTTCAGAGGCAATCGTCCGTCACCAATCAGATGGTATGCCTATGGCCGTTCTGTTTGTGGATGTGGACAACTTCAAAGCCTTTAATACAGACTATGGTCACAATGTGGGAGACCAGGCGCTGCTGTTTATTGCGTCCCTGCTTGTACGGGAAACAGGAGGGATTGTCGGACGGGTGGGCGGCGATGAGTTTCTGGCTATCATAGAGGAACAGGAGAGGCTGGCGGCCTTAGAATCCTGCCTGGGCTGGGTCAATGATTCTGACCACAGCCGCTTCATTCTTCGTGGAAGCGGTAAAAGCCTGCTGGTGGCCTGCTCAATCGGCGCTGTTGTTGTGGATTTTAAGAAGACCCATGGGAAAGGCGTAACAGCAGAACAGTTAATGGGGATAGCGGATACGGCCATGTACGAAGCAAAAAATAACGGTAAATGCGGGTATGTGATTCAGCACTATCCGTTGCAATCAGAGAAAATAGGATTATAGATATTCATGTATGAATTTTATAATAAAGTAAGAAAAGTTGTTCAGAGAAGGTGATTAAGCGGTCAGAATAGGATATTTAGAGGATAGGCAGAAAAAATATGCGAAGGAGAATAAGTATGGAAGGAAGAAAAAGGTCCAGGGCATTTAAAACGGTTTATAGTGCCCAGAAACGACTTCTGGCGTTTGCGCTTGCAGCGGCCATGATCCTCACCAATGTTGGTATGGATCTGAATACAGCCTATGCAGCCCCTTCGTCAGAATCCATCACCTTTGAGATGAGCGGTTCACAGCTTGTGGACGCCATTGATGAGGCCATTGCCGATGGCAATGAAGTGACGGTAAAAGATTTGGACTTCACCAATGGAAAGATTGCTGAGTTCGAGAAGCTATTTTTCGGGGGGGGGGGCGATTTATGAAGCTTTCCCAGAAATAGAAGGCGGGAGCATGGACGCTGAACTGCGTGTATTTGTCCGGCTGCCGGAAGATGCAGATGATATGTATATGGTAACAGGCGATGAGGAGGTTATCTTCTTATATATAAATAACGGGGAAGATACCATCAGCTGCACCACCGAAATCACGAGAATGGATGACGGCGTGGAAAAGGTTAAGAAAACCAAGCGTGTTACCGTAAAGAGTTATGAGGCGGCATATGGGGATGAGGAAGTAAACCTGATTTCAAAGCCGGCAGAGGGAACCACAGCACCGGAGGAGACACAGACCCCGGCAACCGGTGAGACCCCGGCACCGACTGGGAGCCAGGCTGAGACCACAGCATCATCTGAGGCTGAGACCACAGTTCCGGACGGGACGGACGAGACAGCAGCACCACCGGCCGAAACCGATGCAGCCACAGATACACCTGAGGAAAGCGCAGCAGCATCAAGCGAAGGGGAGACAGCAGCACCTGAGGAAAGCCGGACAGAGGCTGAAACAGAAAAAACCGCCACTGAAGTAGCTGAGGAAAAAACTCAGGAAGCAGATGAGCCGGAAGGAACAGAAGCGCCAGAGTCGGAAGTACCGGAAAAGTCAGATCCGGTGGCAGCCATCATCCGTCATTTTGCTCCTGTAGTTGCAGAGAGGGAGAATGGCGAAGCTGTTGACGCTGATGAGGCCAGGGAAGAGGCTTCTGAGAAGAAAGAGACTTCTGAGAAAAAAGAAACTTCTGAGAAAAAAGAGGCCCCTGAGAAGAAAGAAACAGATGTCCCTAAGGAAACAGAGGACTCTCTTAAAGATAAGGCTGATGCGGTAGACGATAACAAGGTTTTGGATCAGGAAGAGACGGCGGAGGCTCCTGGGACGGAAGAAAGTCCTGAAGAAACCACAGAAGCAGTTACAGAAGGAACCACTACAGCAGCTGACAGCGAGAAAACTGTGCCGGGTACAGAAGACGATACAGATGCAGCCACAGCAGAAAACGCAACCAGTGCTGAAGACAGCAGTGAGAGCACAGGTAAAAAACCTTCTAAGCCCGTGACAGTGCCGGATACGGCAACATCATCGGATGCCAAGGAGACAACAGAGGCTTCCAGGGCTGAGGATAATGTTTCCAAGGCTGGTACCTCCGATTTGGTTGGTATGGGATATTGCTCTACGGCCAAGGTTTATACAACCACATTAAATCAGTTAAAGGCGCTAGAAGATTTTGACGGATATAAAGTATCCTACGCATTTTATCCTGAGGCCAGTGGCCGCATTGTTGAAGGAGCGCGTGGAGTTGAGGAAGGTGATGACTTAACATTTGGCGTTAAGAATCAGATCGGTTATGGGGTTGAGAGCGTAACAGCCAATAACGAAATACTTGAAGCAGATTCCATGACAGATAACGATGATGGGTCCCAGACCGCATGGTATACTGTTCCGGAGGTTTATGAGGAGCAGGAGGTTGAAGTTTATATGACGGAGACCGGCGAACATCCAGCCGTGGAACTGCCGCCTATTATAATGGAGGATGGGGTGACCATCCATATCAGTGCAAAAGAAGGGGTCCTTCCGGCAGGCGTAACTGCGGTTGCCAGCATTGTGCCTGGAATTGAAGATACTGTTAAGGAAAGCATGAAGTCAGAGGCGGCGTCAAGCGGAGAGACCAAAGAAGTTGTATCTGCATTTTCCTATAATATTGACCTTATGTTAGGTGATGACAAGCTGGATGACGGGATATGGAGCGGGTCCGTTGAAGTCACCTTTACCGGTGAACCAATCGCGAGGGAGAGCAGGAAGGCGGACTCTGTTGAAATCGTATACATAGCGACCACAAAAGAGGATGAGGCGCAGGCAGACATTCAATCTGATGATATCTTATATATAGAGTCAATGGAAGATACCCCTGTACAGGGTGAAGAGAGCATCAATGAGGTATCATTTGAAGCAAGTCATTTCTCCGTATATAGTGTGACCTTCGTTCAGAATGGGAATTCTCTGGGAACCATTAAAATAGAGTTTTACGATTTGGATGGAAAACTGATAGACACAGAGGAAAATAAATCTTATACGCTACCGGAGGGGGCTGGTTCTGTACCGGTTGAGGAAATAGCATTGGGCCTGATGAAGGATGATCCGAATTTAGATGGCCTTACGTTTAATAGCGCAGCCATGTACCTGGACCATAAGGATCAGCCAATCACCGGGTTAGGTTCCGATAATGGCCGGTTATACGGTACGCTATATAAAGAAGGTAAACGTTATTATATCCCGGAGGAAAATCAGCCGGCAATCAAGTTCTATCTGGGGGAAGGAATCATACTGGTGTTTGATGCGGGTGGAGGGACATTTGCAGACGGAAGCACTGAAAAGACAATCACACTTCCGGTAAAAGCATGGTCAGGCGATCCGAATACCTGGCCGCCCGGGGTAACGAGTGATTCCCGAACCTGGCCGGGTTATCCCTCTAATATGGGGGGATTTACTAGCCCGCATGTGACAATCCCTAAGGATAAAATGCCTGATAATCCACACATAGAAGGTGGGGAATTTATTGGATGGGTACTCTGTGGGGTCATAGTGGATGAAAATACCAGCTTATATGGAACCAATAGGGGGGTATATACAAATATTGTAAACAGGCTGTATCCCCTCTATGGGGTATCCGAAAAGGGAAATAAGCAGCTACCGGATCAGGAGCAGGATGTACCAGATGAAGATGGTTTAATGCCTGGTACCGTAAAAGCGGAAAAAACAGCTTCCTGGGTTAATTATAATGAAAGAATTGGCCGCATTGATTTTAATGTAAAGGGAAAAGCAAAAAAACAGGGGGCCGATGTAGTCATTGTATTGGACAAATCCGGAAGTATGAGCGCAAGTGCATTGCTTGGCGGCAGCAGCAGCCAGGATGAAAGGATGATACCGGCAAAGGAGGCGTGTATTGAATTAATCAATTCACTGTTAGGTGACCCAGGCGATAATAACAGGGTTGCTGTCGTGCCATTTTCTTCACGTGCTGTAAAAAGCACGCATACAGATGACAGCATACCGTTCCAGATAAGCGCAACAGCAGATGTACTGACAACGGCGGTTAATGTGACAGGCGCTTATGGCGAGACTGCTTATGCTGACGGATTACAAAAAGCAAGTGAATTCATTAATGAAAGAAATGGGGATGGGACAGGCGGCAGGCCGGCATACATTATTTTCATTTCTGATGGAAAGGCAACTGATGGCAATAGTAGCGATTCAATTGCCACGCAATTAAAAAAACAGGGTGTAACCATCTATTCAGTAGGCATACAGATGGGCAAAGGGGCCGATGAAGCATTAAAAAAATTAAGCGGCGATTCCAACCCTAAGAACCAATATTACCAGAATGTTGAGGAAATGAGCGATCTGTATCCGGTCCTGGAGAAGATGGCCGGTAATATAAAGATAGCGGGAACAGAAGGCGTAATCCATGATGTCATATCACCGTATTACGATTATTATACGGATAGCAGCCATATTTCATCAGGCGGAGTTTCCGTAAACGGAAAGAATGTGACAATCAATGTAGGCAATATCATCGAGATGGGTTCCACCTACTCAGTTTATGTAAAATTAAAGGATGCGTATAAGAACACAAAGGAAATTTATAAAACAAATGACACGGTAAAACTGGATTATATCGATGTAAATGATAATCCGGCCAGTAAATCAAAGGAGGAGATAGGCGACCCGGCGTTAAATGTGGATTGCGGAAGTATCAAAATACTATATTACCTGTCGGATGAGGAAGGAAACTATCTGGGTAAGAATGCTGACGGGAGTTTTACCAAGGTTCCTGAAAAAGATAAGGGATTCGCATTAGTCAGCGAGGCATATTTTAAGGAAAATGGGAGCGGGAAGCTGGATATCCGGAGAGAGGGTTCAACCTATTCAGTCATTCCGGAAGTACCATCCGGATATACACTATATTCGGGTGAACCGTCATCCCGGTCTGTTACTTTGACCCTGGATGATACCAGTAAGACGGTTGAGTTTAAAGTCTGCATACCAAAGGAGTCTGCTGTCAGCTACAGGGTGGAAGGCCCTCAGCCGGAAAACTATGAGCCGGCTTTGCCGTCCGCTCATAATGAAAAAAAGGGAAGTATCGTAACCATAGCAGATGGATTGACATCCCGGGATACCAAGGATGAAAATGGCCTGGTTGGGGTATGGACCTTTAATGGATGGGAATCAGACCAGGTATCTGCAACAGGGGGGACATTCACGATGCCGGGGAATGACGTTGAATTTGTCGGCACATGGAAGTTCACAGCGAATACCCGTACAGTGGAGTATCGGATTACCGGAGAGGGACCGGAGACATTCAGCCCCGGGGTACCGCCAAAGGCCAGCTACAGCGAAGGTGCGGTGGCAGACTTAGCGGAGGGACTGACCAGCTCCATTGTAACCCATAACGGACTGTCGGGTCGGTGGGAATTCAGCGGCTGGACATCAGAACAGGTAACCCCGGCGGACGGGAAGTACATAGTCCCGGATCAGGATGTCCTCTTTACAGGCAGATGGACGTTTGAGGTAAACAAATATACAGTGAGCTACAGCATCACTGGTGACGGACCGGACACCTCCGGTTATGAAATGCCGGAAAGCATGGACCATGAACATGGCAGCAGGGTGACTGTGGCGGATGGTTTTGCGGACCAGAGCGGTACCAATGAAGACGGCTGGATAGGAAACTGGGTGTTTGAGGGATGGAAGTCGGACCAGGTTACCCCTGAAAACGGAACCTTCACAATGCCAGGGACCAGTGTCGCGTTTACCGGGAGCTGGAGATTTGAAGCGAATGAATATAAGGTAAGCTATAAAGTAGAGGGGGAGGCCCCATCCGGTTTTGAACCCACGATACCGGGAACTGAAGACAGGGCACAGGGAAGCCTGGTAACAGTAGGGGACCGGCTGGAAGCAACTGTCCAACGGAATAAGGAAGGCCAGTTAGGGACATGGAGCTTCCAAGGCTGGAGAAGCAAGGATGTGGACCATTCGGGAGGAAGCTTCCGGATGCCTGGGAATGACGTGGAGTTCACAGGAAGCTGGATATTCACAGCAAGGACATATGATGTAAGCTATATAGTGGAATCTACAGAAAACCCGGCAGCGTTCAGTGCAGTGCCGGCCACCAGAAGCTGGGAAAATGGAAAAGAGGTCCCAGTACAGGAAGGACTGACAACCAAAGAGACGACAAAGGATGGCCTGATAGGGGTCTGGACCTTTGACGGCTGGAGGATTGATGGAGTACCAGTAACGGACCGCATGTTCACCATGCCGGAACAGGATGTGACCTTTACGGGAAGCTGGAGCTTTAAAGCAAATGAGCGCCAGGTAAGATACGAAGTGACAGGAGACGCACCAAAAACCTTCAGCCCGGAGATACCAGGGGATACAATTTACGCAGAAGGAAGCCAGGTAAAGGTGGCTGCGGACCTGGAAAGCGCGGACAGGACAGACGGAAACGGATTAGTGGGAAGCTGGAAGTTTAGCGGCTGGAAATCAGCCCAGGTGGAGCCGGAATCCGGAACCTTTACCGTACCCGGTCAGGACGTGGTGTTTACCGGAAGCTGGGCCTTTGCAGCAAATGAGCGCCAGGTAAAATACGAAGTGACAGGAGACGCACCGGAAACCTTCAGTCCGGGGATACCGGTGATTACAACCCATGCAGAAGGAAGCCGTGTAACAGTGGCGCCGGAGCTTAAGACCACAGACCACACAAATAAAGAGGGATTGGTAGGCAACTGGACCTTCAGTGGCTGGACATCAAGCCAGGTAGAACTTGAAGAGGGAAGATTTACTGTGCCACAGGAGAATGTAGTGTTTACCGGAAGCTGGAGCTTTGTGGCAAATGATCGGAAGGTAAGATATGAAGTGGTTGGAGATGCACCGGAAACCTTCAGCCCGGAGATACCTGGGGATACCGTCTATGCAGAAGGAAGCCACATCAGCATGGCGGAAAATCTGGGGACCACGGTGCACACAGATAAGGACGGACTGGTAGGAAACTGGACCTTCAGCGGCTGGATCTCAGACCAGGTAGAGCCGGAAGAGGGAAGCTTCACCGTACCGGGCCAGGATGTGGTGTTTACCGGAAGCTGGAGCTTTGTAGCAAATGAGCGCCATGTTAAATATGAAGTGACAGGAGATGCACCGGAAACCTTCAGCCCGCAGATACCTGGGGATACTGTCTATGCAGAAGGAAGCCACATCAGCGTGGCAGAGAATCTGGGAACCACGGTGAACGCAGATAAGGATGGACTGGTAGGAAACTGGACCTTCAGCGGCTGGACCTCAGACCAGGTAGAGCCGGAAGAGGGAAGCTTCACCGTACCGGGCCAGGATGTAGTATTTACCGGAAGCTGGAGCTTTGTGGCAAATGGGTGGAAGGTAAGATATGAAGTGGTTGGAGATGCACCGGAAACCTTCAGCCCGGAGATACCTGGGGATGCTGTCTATGCAGAAGGAAGCCACATCAGCGTGGCGGAGAATCTGGGTACCACGGTGAATACAGATAAAGACGGACTGGTAGGAAACTGGACCTTCAGCGGCTGGACCTCAAGTCAGGCAGAACCGGAAGAGGGAAGCTTCACCGTACCGGGCCAGGATGTAGTGTTTACCGGAAGCTGGAACTTTGTGGCAAATGATCGGAAGGTAAGATATGAAGTGGTTGGAGATGC